>OWHU01000148.1_pt1 | contig 47527 bp, 67 predicted proteins | sample 1732671 | NCBI WGS metagenome assembly OWHU01 (sample SAMN05065740, study PRJEB22554) | human gut metagenome | biome: ENVO:2100002; feature: ENVO:00000062; material: ENVO:00002003 | host: Homo sapiens | place: USA
ACGAGATGAGCGCTAGTCTCGTGGGCTCGGAGATGTGTATAAGAGACAGTATCTTTGCACCACGTTAGATACAAATCCAAAAATGAAATGAAAAAGAGAACATGAAAGAAGAAAAGATTCCCTGCCGGATAATCCGGTACAGGGAGTTCCCCGATCTGCTTTTCGGAACGTTACGGGAAGACGGACCGGTCTATTTCGACGCGACACGCTTCATCCAGGCCAAAGGAGATGCACGCCGGCACAATGTCCGTGATTTCCGTGTCGCTTTCCATCACTGGATAACGGCGTCGGCAGACGCCTACGGAATAGACAGGGAAAAGATGGTCATCCGTGACGAGGCGTCGGGACACCTGTTAATTGATGAATGTCTGGCTCTATTATTTGTCGTTTACATCGATCCCGCGTTCGGCATCTATCTTCTGGAGCGCATGTCCGAACTGCTGTCCGGTGGATTTACTGTTTCAGACACTTGGTTGGTACAGGCTGCCGGTCTTAGATTTACAAAGGAGGAATTAACACAAATTTTAGAACAACATGAGACGTAGCACATTTAAAAGACCCAAGATGGTGCTCATCTTCAACGGGGCACAGGTTCTTGTAGCCGTCACGCGCTCGCTACACAGCGCGGCGGAGCTGACAAAAGGTAACTTGCAGGCCATTTCATTCTGTTGTACGGGCAAGTATGTATGCAGCGGAGGACTCTATTTCAGGCATCTGCATCCGGATGTGGAAATCGAGCTGGCCGACCTCGGCACACTGATGCTGAAAGATTATGACGCCCTTTGTGGCGAGAAACGCACGTACTATCCGGTGCGTAAGATGGCTCACAAAAGAGCCTTGCTTGAAAACAAACGTAAGTCTGATAACCAAAAGAAAGGAGGAAATACCTATGAGGGAGAATAGGAATATTCCGTTCCGGGACTGGAACATAAGGGTTTCCCGGAACCATAACGGCCAGATCCACATCTGTGCCGTGGACATCTGCGACATACTCAAACGGGGCGAACTGCTTGAAAACGGAGCCATCGCCCGTGTCTGCCCGACGGCATTGAAAATCAGTTTCCGGAAAAACGGCAGGGAACAGTGGGGTTTCCGCCCCATCGATATGCGCCGGCTTTTACAACTGGTCCGCAAGGAGACTATCATACCCCGTGACCTGCTCGATGAGCTGGAGGTGTGGGGCAACAAGCTTCTGGAGCTGGAAGCCGGGGAGCTGCACGCCGTCCCCCAGGACGACATCGTCCTGCACTTCGAGGAAGGGTTCCCCGTCACGTTCCGGCGTGTCGGGGACAAGCTGATGGTCAATGCCACGCAAATAACGATGCGCTTCGGGAGAATTCCGTCCGAATGGCTCCGCATCGCTTCCACGGATATGCTCCGCAGGGAAATGGCCGGCAACGGACGTACCGGGAAATACGAGTCGCAAGTCTTCACCACACGGGGGCGGGGACACGGTGCGACCTGGTTGGAATCACCGCTTGTCATACCGTTGGCCAGATGGATTGCCCCGGACATGCTTTTGGCGGAATGGTTGGGCGAGGCTATCGGAAAACTCTCCGTGAAACGCGGAAAGCCGGTCGTACACGGACGCCCCGGACAGGCGGCACCCGGCATGCCGTGCATGGATTGTCCCATGCCGCAGGATATGGAATCGGCGACAAGGCTGATCCTGGAACTGCGGAAGGTGGTGAGGGAATCCCTGCCGAAAATCGTATTCTACGAGGAGTTTATCGAAAACAGGGACTGGTTCAAGAGCACGCGCATCGCGGACGAACTCGGCATATCTCCCCGACAGCTGCACCAGTTCCTCGCTGAAGAGGGTATATGCAAGTACGAGAAGCGGCAGTGGGTGGTCTTTCCTTCCTGCCGGGCCTGGCAATGCGATGTGCCTTACACGTGGGAGAACAGCCGGGGCAAGGTATATACTTTCGGCTCCACCAAACGATGGACACAGGCCGGACGGGAGTGTATCATAGAACTGTGGCGCAAGAAGAATCCCGAATACCGCTCACCGGATGCATAGCGATGGAAACGGCATTACAGCGGATCATCCGCAAGACAGGAAGACAGCCGGTAGAGTGCCATTGCCGTCTGTGCAGGCAGCAATGCCATACACCGTGTCTCGGTACGCCGGAAGACATCCTCCGGTTGTTGAAGGCGGGATACCGGGAGCGTCTGGCACCCACACGGTGGGCGGTAGGTTTATTATTGGGAAAAATCCCGTACACCGTGCCGATGGTGCAGGCGAAGCAGGAAGCAGGCGGATGCACGTTCTTTCAGGACGGGCTGTGCGAACTGCACGCGGCAGGGCTCAAGCCCACGGAGGGCAGGCTGTCGTACCATACCATCACCATGGAGAACCTGAAGTTCGGAAAGTCGCTCTCGTGGAACGTGGCCAGGGAATGGCTGGACGAGCGGAACTACGACACGATACGGGAGATTGTCCGGATGATGGAAGAATAGATAAGGGACGGTTTCATGAATGAAGCATCAGTATAACCGGTTGATTCCTCCTTTGCCGATTTCATGGAACCGCCTCTTATTAATTCATACCATTTGCAAACAATTCGCATTGGTTATGGCTATCCTTAACCAGGAAAAACATCTAAATGCGAATGATATGAAACTGAAAAGCAGAATGACCGTCGGGGAGATGTCCGAACACCTGACGGAACATACCGGCAAGTTCGCCAACCGCGCATCCGTGGGGCGTTATGCCAAAAAACTGGGCTACACCGTGTACAAGCCGATGATAAACGGCAGGATATGCCAGTTCTATGTCAATCCGTCGATTAAGGATGACGGGGAAACGGAAACATTACGGACGGACGAACACGAAAACGGCCATGAAAGGGAATGACGACAGAAGGCAACACGTGATACCGTTCATGAAATGCTTCACCGGGCTGGTCGGCGCGTTCACTCCGGAAGAGGTCATCTTCATGCTGTACATGGCAGACCGTACACGCCTGCGTGAAAAAGGTTATGACACCCTGCGCAGCAAGCGATACTACATGGAGAACATGGAGATGGGTTCTCGGATTTTCGACAAGTGCGTGGAAAAGACAACGCGCATGGGATTGCTTGAACGGGTGCCGGTCAGCGGGATGTATGATTATCTGTGGCACATGGATTCCTACAACCGGCTTGTAGGGATATTGGCGGAACTTGGAAATCCTTTTTCTACCAAGGCATTCTGTCATCGGATGTTCGATGTGGAAAAAAGGACCGTGGCGTCCGTCTCTGACGAAGAGGTCTGCCAATGGAAAGAGAGACACCGAAAAGTCTGAGCGTATCTGTCCACGGAACGTTACTATTAAAAAAACAGACGGCATCATTGATGAACTGCCGTCTGTTTTTTTATATCCGCCAAGATGAAAAAAAGACGAAATTCACCACATCTTTCTCTTTAAAGTGGTACAAATGTACCGAGTATCTGACACGAGGGGTATTACAAATGTAACAACAATACTATAAGTAGTATTATACAAGATGAAAGAAGAAAGATGTACTTTTTTCTTTGAAGCAAAGAAAAAAGATACCAAAAAAGAAACAGATTATGACAGACGGCACGCCGTCTGTTTTTTTTGAATTAAAAAGTGTTGAAAACGGATGAAATGAGGATTAAAAGACCACTTCCTTCCCAGATAAAAGAAAGGAAAAAATAAAACAGAATGAAAAACTTATACCGTCATCCTGTTACAGTCGGGCATCCTTGTCGCGGTTCAGCCTGACGACGGAGCGCACGCACTCACGCACCAGTTCGGCATCCCTGCGCTCCATGAAATAGTTCCCGCACTCCAACCGCTTCCTGTCTGCCGGCCTGTTGTTGTCCCTGCATTCACGGATTTCCAGTGTGTCATCCATATAATAGTACTTGTCGCCCCGTCTGACACGCGTTGCCAGCCGTTCAAGTTCCTTCAGCCGCCCGTTCCATGCAAGACCTTTCTGGCGTAGGGCGTCGGAAAACCTGCCGCGACCACTGGTTCCGATAGGCAATATCTGGAGATTCCCCGCGTACCCGATCGTTTCATGCAGGGAATAGCGCAGGCTCTCGTCTTCGTCCAGCAGGCAATATAACACGACACGTCCTTTTTCGTCGATTCCCTTGAAAGCTCCCAGTATTACATGCTCATCCAAAATGCTGAGTTTTACCAGCTGCCCGTCTTTGGGTACATAGAAAGATTCCGAACATAGCCCGCGGCGTTTGTCCCATGCAAGGTGGCGCTCGTTCAGCAGACTCTGAAGGGCGATCTTCTGCTCTGAACTTGCTTCCCGGCAATCGTTCAGAAGCATGACCGCATCATCGGTAACGAGTTTCTTGCCTGCGGTCATCCTTACCGGAACCGACACGCAATTCCCCGTGACATCTCCTACAAGTCCGGTTTCCGATGTTCCACCGTTGAAGACGACCATTCCTTTGCGTATGGATGCCCCACCCGCGCTGTCTTTCGGAATATTCCCGATTTTCTTCTTATGATATGGTTCCATTCTTTTGATTCTTTATCCAGATACTCTCTGTAACAGCAAAATGCCATACTTCATACATAAGTGGATACATTATGGCAAATATACATATAATTCACCAAAAAGACGGATTCATGGACTTCATTTCTTCGGCTTCCTATATAAAATTGCAAAAACCGTACAAATAAGTCTAAATTCATACATGCTACTTTTCTTTGTATATCCACACGATTGAGAAACAAAACACCGCGAGGATTGTTCGATTTTTGCAGACATACCGGAATATGCTGAATCACAGAATATCCGGTTCCGGTCTTCTGCCGTGCGGACATATGAAATGTCTGCCGGTTGACGGATGTTCAACTGTATATTTATGGATTCATTTTCAGTGTACCTGAAAACCGGCTTCAAGCCGGAATCCGGAAATCGTGCAGAAAGTCTGTATACCCGTGAAAATTGAAAGGACAGGCATCCTCAAGTGAGAATATCTTAAAAATATGAGACATGGTGAATACCGGCACATTAAACAACCATGATAAATACAGGTACTTTACTGTATATTTTTTGATACCTGCTTACAGTTTCAATCCGAAAGCCGCATTCTGAGCCGTTTTGGAAAACCGGACTTGAAAAAACAGCCCGAGGACAGAGACCGAATCCGCACCCGTGGGTACACCCTCCCCAATCTTTTTATTTTTATTACACCGTTGAATATCAATGATTTATTAGGTTTACTTTTGTATAAAGTAAGCCTAAAAACGTCTTTTGCATTATCATTACTTACAAATTGAAAGCTAAAAAAATCTTTTCAATACTATTTTATCCGTTTCAAATACTTAATATTATGATAATCAACCAATAAAGAAAGTTTTGATTTTATACATACGTTGAAACGGGGCTTTTTTGATTTTTGCAAAGGAAAAATTTTTTTTCAAAGAAAATCAATTTTTCTATTTAATTGATATTCAGTTGTTTACAAATCCTCTTCGCGCGCGTGCGTTCCACATTCGCAAAAAGGCTGTTTTTGGAACGTTCCAAAATTTTTTTTCTCAAAAAGTTTTGCAGTTCTGAAAAACGGTTTTATAATAGTCATGTACTCGAAAGCCAAACAAACGGCAAACAAGTACGGAGAAAAACGAATAAAAAAATAGATAGTAAAAAAACAGAATTAAAAAACAGAAAAGCAAAGACCGCCGAGAGCGAGAAACAAAAACGGCGTTTACACGAAAGTGAGTTGTTGAGCCGTCAAAGGGTAACACCCGAAACAACACCGTGTGCGTTTAGGTACGCTTAAAGAGTGCGTTAAATAACCACGCTTCGCACGGGGCAATAATACCAGTATTGCCAACCTACGAAAGTAGGGAAATTTATGGAACGGGATAAATCGTATTTATTCCGAGTGCCGGAAATACGTCAAGACTTTTGCAAGTCGCTGGGAGTATTGAGAATACCGCCACTGAAAAGGACGTGCAAGAATAATGCCATAATTGCGCCCTTGTGCGCACGGAGATAAAATGCACGGTAGCGGAAAAACAGTCCGCACGGAGCTTGAGAAAAGAGCATTGCCAATGTTATGCCCATAATCACCAGCCGCCCACCGCCTTACTGTTAGCTGCCGGATTGGAAAAGATCCGGGACGTGCCAGAGAAGCGTCTTGCCGAAATTGGAGTAAAGCAGCGCAGAGCCACGACACGATGAGTAGAACTCGTGCAAAGATACGATATGCCGAAAATGCGCTCATTTGGATAGCTCTGCTATGGGGTACGTTTTAAGTGCGACAAAGTTACGAAAAATTTTGCCGTGCAGGGTGAAATGCACGGCAAATTTTTGGGCGCGTGGCAGGAAATGCCACACTTTGCGCTATGGTGCAGAGTTCGGGGTTCGACTCCCCGAGTGCCCGCAATGCGTGATTTTGCGCAGTGTTTCAAAATTTTATCATTATGGCAACTTCTAAATTGAACAAGGAACAGTATGCAAACATCGGTTCGTTTGCAGGTATCATGTTGGTTTACAACTCTACCAACAAGGACGGTGAACTCGTGCAGACGGCACAGCACTTTTTCGGTGCGGACTTTGAGCCTGCCGACAAGTCGGACAACGAGATTTTCCGTGTGATTAAAAACATGGTCGCAACTATGTGGCACACCATTGCGGAGGAAAAGAAACTGCGTGCCGATGCCGACGGCATACGCTCGAAATTCCGTGCCACAACCCCTGCGGAAATCATCATCTGCGAGAAGTCGGGAAACCGTATCAAGAAGTACGACCTTACCGACAGCGTTTGGGCGCGTATCGGTCTTGTGCCGACCAAAGTAGACCTCGAGAAGTCAAACCGTGATTTCCAAAAGACAATCCATGCCGCTGCAAAGGCTATCCGCAACGCCATGAATTTCGCCCCGAACCTCGCCAACCTCGAAAAGCCTGCCGAGAAAACGACCAAGACGGGCAAGGCTGAAAAGGTGGCGGAACAACCTGCCGGAACGGTTGCCGACGAAAGCAAAAAGGCGGCATAAGGGCAACGGAGTAACTGAAACCTGCCCGAAAAAGGCAAAAGGACGGCAGGCAGCCCGCTGAACGTGTGGGACTGCCTGCCCTTTTCGTATCTGCCGTCGTAAGCGCGTGTTCTTGTGGCGTATGCCACGGATACGCGCTTTTCATTTCGGGCGAAAGCAACTGTAACGTGATAGGCGAAAAGAATTTCCCGGCAAAAAACGGTGCCGGGACTGTACCTCCGCCGCAGGACGGGGAGTACACCATGGATGACCTGAAGACCGCTCTGGAAGAGTCCGAGCGGTCGCTGCATGATGCCGTCTTCATAGCCCGCCAAGTGTGGGAGAAGGACTGCGATGCCGTGAAGTTCGACATCGACGACCTTGTGCAGATAGAATCGGCATTGCAGGAGATATGCAACATCACCGCCGGAATTGACAGCGGGGACGATGGCGAGTAACATGACGCGCACACGTGCTGCGGAAACTGCGGGGCGTGTGCGCTTTTTCGGGCATTGATATACACTGTGTCAGGATTGTACCCTGAAATGCCCGCACTTTTCTAAAATTCCCTCCGATATGACTTCCTTGCGCCGTGAGGCGTTGTGCCTACCTTGTATATAACACGGTTAAGCACGGTCTGGCGTTCTGCGGAACCGCCTGCCGTGCTTCCGCTGTTATCCTGTGCGGGGAAGCGGAGAACGGATGTGCCAATAATAAAACGAATAAATATGATAGAAGTGTTTGACGCAAAGCGCACCCGCAGTTACGGGTGCTTTGCCAGTTTCAAGGCTGCCACCGACACGCTTGACAGCCTTGCCGCGACGGGACAGCTCGGAAGTGTGCCCGCCGTCAGCGTGGCGGCGTATTGCAGCGGCGTGTTACAACGGGAATATAAAGCGGTGTTTGTCGGTGGGAAATGGCGCGTGCCGAAATCCCCGAAAAGGCGGATGCCGGAAACGAGACCTGCCCGTGGAAGACGCCGGCGGAAATGGTGCAAGGAGTACGCCACGGCGGAGCTGGTGTTCCGAGAAGGGTTTCCCGACCATCTGAACCGCAGTTATCCGCTCTCGGCGGACAGCCTGAGACGGTGTAACCGGAAATGCAGAATTTATATGCAATAATAAAAACGCAATGAGTATGAAAACATTAGCAGACGTAAAACGGAAAATGACGCTTGGCTCGAAATGGCGGTGCGTCCAATTGTTCGAGGGCGGAGAAGACCTCGGCGTGCGTGAAGTCGGGAAAGTGCAGGGTAATGCCGTGGCATTCCTCAAACCCGACGGGAAACTCTCGTGGCTATGGTGGCCAAAGGCAAAGGACGTGCAGGTGGAAGAAAACGCCTTCACCGTGCTCCAGAACGGAGTGCCCAAGCTCAAGTACATCTATGCCGGATAGGTGTTCCGGGAAAATCCATGCAAAATAATATGAATTAATAACAACCATGGGGGCGAAATGCCCCTATGCTTTTATAAACGGAGAAAAAATGGCAAAAATAACGGAGAAACAGATCGATTCCATCAATGCCATGTGCAGAAACGGATTCAGTTTCGACAGGTACGATTTTGCGGTATTCGGAGAAAAAAGACTCTCGAAGACAATCATGCTTGTAGAGGACGAAAAGGCTGTGCAAATCAAAATCGGCTGGCAGGAAGAGGCAGTCAAACGCACGGACGGGTATGGCTGCACCATGCAGACCTACACCGGCAACGTAGTCCCGCAACTTCACTGCTCGGTATGGCACAAGTCTGCCGGTGAAAGTTGTTGGCACAGTTACGGGCTGGGCAAATTCCGCACATTTCCGGACAAGGTCTTCCCGAAGCGGCTGATGAACAGGCTGTGCGAACTGACAGAACTGGTTACAGATGAGCTGATATGTGAAATGCTGCCGGAATATGAACGGGAAGCATTCCTGCAAAAGACCGGTCCGGCGTGTGAAAAACCATGAACTAAACTTGAAAGGTATGGAAACGAAAACACTCACCACCCACCAGCGCGGCGTCATCCTGCGCGGTATCTGCGGCGGTGCCGCGCTGAAAGGCAAGTCGCCGCAAATATCTGAAAACAATACCGTCATAACCTGCACCGGAGAACTGGGGGTTTGGGACATCTGCTGCATTAGCAGCGATGCCGAAGCCTTCGGCCTGAAACCGTCCTTCGGTTATGACGGGCACACGAGAATCACTTTCACCCCCAAAGAATAAGCGGAATGAAATCATATTACTACTTGGACTACCTGCACCGTGAAATCTTCCTTGAAGAGGAGGATATTCAGGCCGTGCCGGAATCAGGCAGGGCGGACGATGCCTGTTCCGCCATTGCCGAAAAGCCGTATGTCGTGGAGCAGTTCATGGCGGACTCTTTCCGGACACTCAAAGATGTGGCCAGCCGCCTGTGCGACTCCCCTGATATTAAAAGCCGCCACGATGCGCTGATGTATATCGTGTGGACGGTGGCACTGGACATCAAGGAGTGGCGGACTCAGCGCCATAGCGAAGCCGCCGTTAAGGTAACCCGTGAGGACGGTTTCGTGTGGCTGCTTGTATCGGCGGGAAATGCCCGGAAGCTATGGGAGGCAGACGTGTTCTCCCTGTACAGGCTTTATGACGACGACTCGGAATCCATGATCGAAAGCGAGGCGGAGCTGGAATCGACCATCAAGGGCGGATACCAGATAGGTATCGAGGTGGGGTTCGCCTCCGTAATGGACCATGCCGTCCGGATGAAGCAACAATGAAAATCGGAAACAATCAAATAACGAAATCAAGAAGAAAGGTATGGAAACAACATCATTGACAAAGGAAAATGCCCACCGTGTGACCATGGTGCGGCGCGTGGATGCCCCAGAAAGTGAGCCGGTGGCGTTCCATTTCAGGGGAAAGAGACACGGGTATTGCAGCTATTCCCATCTTGTAGGGAATCCGGGCAGGGAAGAAATCCTCGCCCCGGCGGACTTCAAGGACTGGGAAGTTGTGGAAGTGGCGCACCCGGGCTATCTGGAAGAATATTTCAAGCAGGCGTGCAGCTCCTACAACCTCACCTCCTTCTCTCCCGACGAGCGGGGTGAGTCAGACATCGCCTCGCACGAAAAGGAACTGCACGAGGATTTGCAGTCGATGCCCGAGGGGCAACGGGAACGTTACATGGAAAACTACAAACGCTATTTTTCTGCCATGATCGCCGTCAACAGCCGTTGTGCCAGCGCGATGATTACGGGACCTGCACGCTTCAACACGGGCCGCAACGAAAAGGCCTGCAACAGCCACGCCAAGAGCGTCACGGCGTTCCGGGAATGGCGAGAACGTGCACTCGAAGCGATTAGCAAGGCTACCGAAGCGGCCAAGCCCGAAGAACAGCGTCTCGAGGAGGAGTGGCAGAAGGTCAAAGCCCTTATCGACGATGCCGCCTCGACCATTCACGGTATCGATACGGGTACGGTACGAGGCTATAGCCGGGCTCTCTTCGTCAGCAACCTCGCCGGGCGACTCTCCACCTATGTCAACCATGGCAACGTGGAAATCATCGACCGTGCCGTCGCCCGTCTGCGAGAGTGGAACGACAAAGTCAAGAAACCTGTCGTCACGGCACGCCATTCAATCTTCAAGTATCCCGAACTCGTCCGCAAGGTGCGGGAAAAGCAGCAGGAACGGGCAAGCCGTGAAAATCGTGAGATTCCGTTCGATGGCGGCAAGGTGGTCTACAACTTCGAGGAAGACCGCCTGCAAATCCTCTTCGACAAAATACCCGATACCGATATGCGTACGACCTTGAAGCGTAACGCTTTCAAGTGGTCGCCACGCAACCAGGCATGGCAGCGCCAGCTCACCCGCAATGCCGAATATGCCGCCGGTCAGGTGTTGAAGATAACCATTTAATCCAGTGCCCATGAGATACATCATCGATTCACGTTATTTCGACGGGGCATGCCTCACGTCGATGTCGGATGACATGCACAGCGACTACGGCGGCGAGACGCTGGAAGCACTGCGCGAAAGGGAGAAGAACCCGTACCTGGTCGCTGTATCACCGGTACGCATGACACTGCTTGTGAAGCGTTATACCCGGGCACTTTGCAAGCCCTTCCATGAAATTACGGAGGAACGTTATTACGAACTGTTAGAATGCCTGCCTCCGGCCCGTATGCAGAGCGACTGGTTCTTTGTCGGGGAACCGTATTACCGAAACCTGTACGCGCTCTGTTTCGAGTCGGACGGCAGGTATTTCCGGGCGGAACGTCCCATACGTCTTTCCAATGCGGAAATCTACCGCCAGATCCGGGAACACATGGAGAAGGTGAACCGCTGTCCCGCCATCGTCAAGAAGGCTTCCTTTGTCAAATATGTCAATTGGTACAAAAAGACGGTCACCTATATACCGTACTATTTCGAGTATGGAGGTAAAATGTATTTCCTGAAGAACCTCGCCACTCGGACGGGATCCGAATTTGGCGACCGCCGGGAACGGAACGAGATGGCGGCATTGCTGAGGAGCCTACGCGGAAACCGCTACGAATACTGCACTTTCTACTCCCAAAAGAAGGACATCTTCGAGTTTTTTGACTGGCTACGGAAGAACAAATACACGCTGGAAATCCAGGGCGACTTGTTCGACTTTGCGGATGACCGCTCCCACGTGGACTTTCACGGCAATGTATGCGAGTATTCGGCTGTGTTCCATTACCGCATCTATTCACGCGAGCTTTTTGGCCATATCATTAACCAGCTACGCACCGTGAAACGGTATCACGCATGGCATAAAAGGAGGGGAACACGATGAAAATCTCAAATGAACCTACCCCATACCTCCTGCTCAAGGCAGGAACTGACAGTGCATGGGATTGCTGCGACTTTGCAATCGTGTACCTGTCAAAAGAGTGGATACAGACACAGTCCGGCAGGCTGGAAGCCGTCAAGCCATTCAAGGATGACATCAGTTTCCAGTCTTTGAACTTTTATGACATATCGGTTGGTTTTTACCAGCCGGACGAGGACGGGATACTGGGCAGCGAGGACTTGCCGGAAGACAATAACTGGTGCTTCGTGGAACTGACCGAAACGGAACTGGAAAGGTTGGTTCCGCCGGACAATGTGCTGGTCAGCCATATCTTGGCGGTATTTGCAAACGGGGAAGCCAGATACCGGGCGTACGGCAAACATACCGACGAGCGATTCTGGACTGAAAAATTTCCTTTGCAACAGATTTTGGATATACTGGCGAGTCATGAATCTTAAAATTTCAAAGCAACTATGACAGAAATCATCAAAACGGACGGAACACGCCAACCCGTGCAACCAGCCAATGGCTCAGACTTCACGCTGGAGGAGATGCAGGCGATTGTCGGCGGCTACATCGAACTGGTGGAACTGGACGGGAACACGACAATGGTCGTCAACGAGGAAGGCAAACTTATCCCTCTGTCCCTCAATCTTGAAGCGAGCAGGATATTCCGTGCTCATCACCCGACATCGAAAGACTTCATCGTCGGGGACGTACTTGTGTGCAATAACAATCAAATCAGATAAAAATTATGGATAAAGAGAAAGCAAAAGCGCTCAGCGAGACCCTCGCATGCTACAAAGAATTACAAGAGAATAACAGTGTAAACCTGATCGAGTTCCATACCGCTGACGGGCAGAAACACGGTATCGGCAACCCGGAAGCCATCAAGCTGTTGCTTTCGGTGGCCGTCATCGAACTGGAACGCCAGCTCCGGACCGCACAGTTCGGTGATATTCCGGAAAGCCTGGAGAACAGCCGCGAGTACAAGGCGGCCAAACAGTTGGAATACGCCATGAACGATTTGGGATTCAAGTCCGAACGTTTCGCCCAGGCTCTTCCTTATTTCCACAAGACACTGGAGCAGACATTCTTCCGAACGGTAAAGGCTTCCATTACCGCTATGGCAGGGCGTGATTCACGCTGCATTGATGACCGCAACCGTGCTTCATACGAGATGTGTCAAATGCTGGCCCCCATGCTGGAAGATACCCGTCTGCCCTTTATCTAAACGCCATGTTCACAGACGAGAGGACACAAAACCGCCTCCATGCCGTGCCGGGAGAGAGCATCTCCCACGGCACGATGCGCACGCAGGACCTGATTCCGGCGTTCTTGGACGTTATCCGTGACACACCGGAGTACGTGCAGGTGATGAATGCCATCCCCGCCCATGCCATGGAGGACAAAGAAGCAGACTGGTGGAACAGCGATGATGCGGCGGGATTGCTGGAATCGCTGTTCAACACGCTCGACAGCTACTCTCCGGAGGGGTACTATTTCGGTGCTCATCCCGGTGACGGGTCCGATTACGGATTTTGGAAAATGGACAAGTGAATGTCGGAACATGGTACGGATTACAAAAGACAAATGGCATGGCATCCTCAAAGACGGGATTTGTATCGGGCAAATCTATCTTGCCCGTGCCGAAAGCAGGAAATTAAGATACTGGGCAATCTCTTGCATGAGTGGAATCGGCTTCAACACTTTCAATGAAGCCCGCAGTTATGCCAAGGATTTCCTTTAATAAAAGAATCGCATGAAAAATTGGATACAACAGATGCTTTTGTGGCATAAAAAGACGGACAAGGGCAGAATGACACTCGGAAAGGTGCAGAAAGAGTATCGCGAGAATGACGTATGCATGGGAGAACTCCTTGCCGCCCTTCCCGCCGACGGCCTTTCCATAGAGGAAGCGTTCGAGCTGGCTGTCGCCGCCAAGAAATGGGCGGACGGAGACCGTTTCTACCGGAGTATCAACGACGGAGAACCGGAAGAACTGTAAAGTAAACAACGAAAACAATAATGACAAATGAGCAGATATGATTTTATAAGATTCGGCGGCTTTGTCAACTGGGCGGATGAGGACACGGACACGTTCCGGAAAATGAAAGTCTGCCTGCCGGTAAAGGAGCCTGTCGAAGATGACACGAAAATAGGACTGATTCCCACAGACGAGGACAATCCGGAAGAAATCGCGGTTTCCTATTCCGTCAGGGCAGCCGAACTCATCCCTTGGACGGACTCATTCCAGGAAGGATACTGGAAAGCCCTGGTAGTGGCAGAGGCAAACGGAGCAGGCACGGACGTATTGCTGCCCATGCTCAAAGATGCCGGACTATGCCTGATGGAATGTGTCTTCCTGATGCTCCGGAGCGATGCCAGCAAACTGTTTCCGGTCCTGTGCCGGCTGTTCCCGGAAGTGGAGGAAATGTTTGGGATTATCACATGGAATAACAGGGAATATTTTGTCAGGGAACTGACGCTGTTCCGTGGAACGGGCAGGGAATACAAAACCCTGGTCTCTGTAACGGGTCTACAAGACGTGCTGGTCGGTAAAGACGGCGCACCCATATCGGACGAGGCGGAGGCCGTGGACCGGAAAATCTGCTATTACTTCACGGACGAGGAGTTCCTGCTGCCGGAAGAGCGGCTTGTGGCCCTTGCGGAGGATGCGTGAGAAATCATAATGTATGTACAAAGACCAGAAAATGAATAAAAGAATGGACAAACAGCAAACCACTCCCGTCACCGACACTTTTAAGGGGATGCTACTTATGTCAATGGGTGTCCCTGTGGGGAACATCCGTCCCTACCGTTTGAAGTCGGCACCTTCCTTCCTCGGCGGTTTCGAGCGCATGAGCATAGCGGCAGCACGAGCCTCGGGAATGGATATCCCGGAGACGGAGAAAGAGAACGATGAAGTTTACATATGCCGCTTGGGACCCGCCGTCTTCCGTAAATGGATGCCTGTCTGGATGTTCGAAGCCGCTTTCGAACCGGTTCCCGAGCAGAGACGCGGTGACCGCATCCGAACACTTACGGAAGAGATGAGCAACCATCACGTGGTAGAGAAAGCCCTGAATGAAAAATGTTACGCCCTGTCCGTGGAGCTGCTTTCCGAGTGTGGTGGCAGCCTTGATGACAACGGTGAACAATCCTCGACCTATCTCCATGTCGTGGACCGTGACCCCGTGGAACTGGTCATCACGAACGCGTCGCTCCGGAAAGACGGGAAAATCTTCATCATGGGTTACAGTTACTACACGGGCGAGGAGTACGGGCAGGAATGTGACGTAGAATCCGGCATGGACATACTGAATTTTATCCTTTCCCAAAAAAGTTTTGAGTGCCATGAATGAAGACAAGATATTACAGATGTTCTTCGACATCGGCCGGTGGACGAAGGCAATTGAGAAAGGCGTGCTGAAAGACATTAGGAAAGACCAACTTATTCGGCTGACCGACGAGCATACCCGTATGGCGATGGCCTATGCCATGCGACGGGGAAAGTACGAGATTTCCCCTCCCCACACGGCGCAGATACCCAAGGACAACGGTGAGTTCCGCACAGTGTACGTAAACGAGCCGATGGACCGCGTAGTACTGGGTATCGCCAACGACCTGCTCTTCGAGTTGATGCCGGAAATGCTGCACTCTTCGTGCAAGTCCTACCAGACCGGTATAGGGTGCGGCAAGGTAGTTACGGAAGTCAGCCACCGGATGACAGAAACCGGCAATAGCGGCTGTCTGGGCTGGAAGTCCGACCTTTCCAAATACTTCGACAGTGTTCCGATACGGTTCATCGACGAGGCGTTCGACAAGGTGGAGGCCAAACACGGCCAGTCTGCCCTGATAGACGTACTTAGGAAATATTACCACTCGGACCTCTATTTCGATGAAGATAATCGGTTGCAAAGCAAGTATCAATCCTTGAAACAGGGTTGCGCTGTGGCGAGCTGGCTGGCGGATGTGCTGCTTTACGATCTGGATGCGGAACTGTCGCAAATGAACGGCTTTTATGTCCGGTATTCCGACGATATGCTTTTTATCGGCAAGGATTACGAAAAGGCGATGGACACACTCCAAAAACGTCTGGAAAATAAATCCATGAAGCTAAATCCCAAGAAAGTGGAATATCTGACAGCCGATGCTTGGTTCAAGTTTTTAGGGTTCAGCATCAGGGGCGGCATGGTCTCGCTCTCGTCATCCCGCATCAAGACCTTCCAGCACGAGATCGAGCGGCGGACAATCCGCTGCCGGGACACGACACTGGCAAAAGCCGTGGACGCCGTGAACCGTTACCTGTACAAGGGCGAGTTCAGCTGGGCGATACAGGTATTGCCGGTCTGTAATGTGAAGAGTGACCTCAACGAGCTGAACAAGTTCGTGATGGACTGCTTTAGAGCCGTTCAGACGGGCAGGTGCAAGATCGGCGGTCTGGGATATGTCCGAACCAAACCGGATGGCTGCATCGTCCGGGGACGGGGACGCAACGTGAAGGCCAACCGCGACAAAACAGACCGGGACATACCGGGTTACCTGACTGTCGGCTGCATGCGTAACGCCCTTCTGACCAGCCGGGCGGTGTACAACACGCTGGTGGCATCGCTATAAGTTACGCCGGGCACACGGCAGAACGGGTGGACGGGCAGGCTATTCAACGTTACAGGCTTATAACCAGAATCCATATCGAGATTAACCGGTCTAACACCCGGTTAATCCCATCTCGATTCTGGCTGCGCCTGTAATGTATCGGGAAATTAAAGTCATGTGCCGTCTGTCCCGCACCCGTTACCGGAGCACACCGGGAAAGTTCAAGGAATAGGTTTGGGCATCCCGCGTACCAACGTCTTCTTTCCGAGTCTGAAGGCGGCTGACCGTCGCCTTCGGACTCCGCAGAAGACCCATACGCGGGATACATCGGAAGCATAAAGCCATGTGCCGGTATTATGAGAACTTTCAGTCTTTTCCAGCACGGGAACGTGCGGTTCGGGGGAATGGATTCAGCCTGCTGTCCCCGATAAGCCCGTCTCGCGCCGTCGTATCCCTAACGTTATACGACGGCGCCATTCCGGCTTCCGCCACAGCAGACATCGGACCTGTAAAGGAACGTGCCGACATTCCGGGAACCGCAAAAAGAACAGCACAGGGCAAAGGGGGCAAGGCCGGGATTTCAACAGAGCCGCGATTCACACGGCTGGAGCCTGTGTCATCTCCTGCTAACACGACAGATGACACAGGTTCCAGCTGTACTCGCGGCCCGTATCAGGTTTTTAAAGGGATGTGCCGTCCGGATGAGTCCCCTGAACAGAAGGTAGCGCGACCGCATATGCACGAGGGACCCAAATTCAAGATACAGTATTCAAGCTTGGTCCTGAGCCAGGCAACTACCTGGTTCAGGACCGAAGTCCTACTGTATTTATCAGGACTATAAAGATACGCGCCAGGGGTTTGAGTGCCATTAATTGTAAACAGGTGAGAAAATGGAAGATATTTACCGAGAAACCGTCACCGCCATAGAGAACGGCGCAAATTTCCGGATTGATTTCCGAACCAGAGATTTAAAAGTGAATGGGAGACACGTGATACGGGACGGCAGGTTCGATGGCGTCCTGGGGTTGCCGGAGTACGGCGGTGGGGATTTTTTCACGGATGTGGAAGAACTGTACCACCGCTACAAGTACTCGATACCATCGGAGCGCAGCCAGAGCAAGTCCCGACGATATTTCATGGCATTGCCCGAAAGCGCCCTCGAGGACGGGGACATGCTGTACGGGCAGTACCGGGACACCGCGCAATTCGAGCTGGAATTCTATATCCTCTGCCGGATTATAGGCGGGTTCACGTGGAATCCCGAAACGATGGGCAGATGGTTCTGGCAAAGCGAAAAAGACAAGGACCTGGTGATACTCAGAAAATGGGTGGAACCCGGAAGTAATCAACTATTAACAAATTCACAATGAGCAGAAAGAAACAAGAAACAAAAGTCCTGTGCCCCGGATGCGGCACGGAATTCGCCATCGCGGACAAGGAATTTGCCGCCACGGGCACCGTTATCGGCAAGAATTCGGATTTGGGCACCGTCTATCCGGCGGTGGCCGGCCATAATTCCCCCACCGGACTTCCCAAAGGGGCGCGGGAACGTATCGAGGCGCTCCGTGATGCCGGTGTGGACGTGAGCTGCCTGTTCGCCATGCAGGGAGCCGAGGGCGGCGAGTATATCGCCTCCAACAAAGACGGGAAACTTACCATCCTGGATGACAACGACCCGATATTCGGCAGCATCATGGCACAGGGTACCGTTCCCAACAACCGACTCTTCCGCCGGTGGGTCATGGCACAAATGTTCCACATGATGTCATATACGCATCACCGCCGGAAAGAGCCGGCAGGGGTGACCGAGATGATCCACAGGAAAGGCTATGATTACCAGTGGAAAATGCTCCTGAACGAGCTGCACGCCCAGATGAAGATGGAACACAAGGACATCACAGGTTTTGTCGATAGAAACCGCTGGTTCAACCGTGATGTGGTTTTGGCCATCGCGAGCGACTATGTCAACGCGCTGAAAAAACACGTGGGCAACCTGGAAACAAGAAAATGCAAGGGAGTTCCCTACAAGCGTGTACACGGCCGTAATATTTTCGTGGAGGACCTGCAATCCAAACTGTACTACCCGCTTTCCATCGCGATAACCCACATCAGGCACGCGTTGGACGCCACACAGCTTTACAACGCGGTCAGACAGTTCAATGACCGTCGTATCCGGCTGCCATGGGGCACTCCTCAAAGCAAGGCATGGATGGATGCCTATAAGGGAGCCGGGGCGTTCTTTACCATGCAGAACCTGATCCGTTTCCACGGTTGCACGGCTGTCAATGACCGGGGTCGGCGTCTGGACAAGTACCAGTCGCTGGCTTTCCTGTCGGCCAAGGCGGAAGAGTACAAAGACGGCGAGGGCTGGCGGTTGCTGGCAGTCCTGAAAAAGATGCTGGCGGACAACGACATCGACATCAGGAAGAAGATGGCGGAGTGGCGCAAAAAATAGCCGACCTTTTTTCGACCGCATGGCAGGCGGCACGGTGTGAGGGGCCGATAAAATCAGCATTCACTTCGGTACACGATGCTCATCTCTGTGAACACAAGATGAGCATCCTTCCCTGAAGTGTCCGCATCGAAAACGATAGAGAAATGCCCCACAGAGGCAATCACACCGCTATTCTAATCAAAACGACATAATCCTTTATACGATGAGCAAGAAACAACTACGACGCAGGGCCTACCTGCTGTACCGGTTACGAAAACAAGGTATCCGATGCCTGACACGTTGCCGGACCATCTTCTACCCTTACGGGGAGGATCCTAAATCAGTACCGCAGATCTGCAGCCTGATAAGCGAATTCCATTTCCATGTCCAGTTTGAAATACCCGCCTGACATGAAACCGGGAGACATTGCAACGCTGAAAGTGCCCTACAAGGGCTATCGCCGTATAGAGCTGTTGGAACGGCTCCAATACACCTGGCTGGTACGCATCTGCGAGAGCGGGAAGGAGATCGAGGTCTATGAAGACGAGTTCGAAACGGATTAAAAGCACGGAACAATGAAAGGAGAACAACAGGAAGAACGCATACCGAATTTTATCGGCAATGCCGTCATTATCCTCACAGCCGCCCATCTGGGCTGCGAGGTGGAGATGCTCGCCACCGCACAGGAGGTGTGGCGGACGAAACGCCTGCCCGAGGCGGTACTGCTGGGCATGTACGAAAAGGCCGCATGCGATGCCGTGTCGGCTGTCCGGAAGAGAGGTCTGGCGGAACAGGCTGACCGTCTCGGAGAGATATTTTACAGGACGGGGGAATTTCCCCCGTCGGAAGAAGACAATACATAAAAAGGAGTAACAAATGAAAACAAGGACTTTTCAGGAAATATATGATTTCTGCCGTACGGACGATACCTACCGGAGCTATTTCGAGGCATCGGACGAGTCCCGCATTACCGGAGCAAGGGCAAGAAAGTACTATTACGGCGACATCCGCCGAGGCCAGTGCCGCGTGGGGACATTCATCTACTGCCAGTCGATGCGGCAGCTTGAAAGGTTCCTCGGGGGCGCAAGGCAGGACCACTACATCCATGTTGACCCGCCGGCCTGCCGGGAAGTGAGCCTCAAGGACGATATGTTCCCCGGCCAGACCGCCTATATCGTGGTACATGTCAGGAGGCAGGGTGTGCAGATTGAAATCGAACACCCGTTGCATGGTGGATGGGTGCATTTCACGGCACGCTCCCACCGTCCCTTCACCAGGGAGGGAATCATAGCCGAGGCGAAGTCCTACATTGACAGCCACATCCTGCTGGCACCGGGAAGATACCGGGACTTGCAGCTGGAACATATGGTTTCCAAGGAACAGTTCCCCGCATGGTACAGGCAGTATAAAATGAGGCTGCACGACCGGGCGGAAGCCGAACATCGGGACATGGTGGACAGATACAGGCACAGGAACGACCTTACCTACGGAGAAGCCCGTGACATGCTCGCGGCTTCGGGTATATTCTTCGACCTGAACTGCGACGAGTTCGAGCGGGACGAGATTACGGAACAATTTGTAAGACTTTGTAACAAGACATAATACCCAGGCAAATGAATCTATATAATCAAATCAAATATAACGGGTACCGCATCAACATCTATTATGATGATGACGACCGAAACCCGCGTGAAGCGTATGACAATCTCGGTACGCTTTATACGGCACATCGTCGCTACCGCCCGGAGAAGGAGTTCGATGACCACTTCGATATCGACAAGGTTTTTGAAGGGCATATCGGAAATTTCCGGGAATCGTTCCTGAAGGAATATATCGCCCTGCCGGTCTACCTCTACGACCATGGCGGCATTACAATATCCACCTCGCCGTTCAGCTGCCCGTGGGATTCCGGATTTTTCGGAATTATCGCGGTGCCGTTGGACAAGGTACGGCGGGAATACGGGTGGAAGAACATCACCGCGAAACGCAGGAAGCGGATCGAGGGATACCTGCAAGACGAAATCAGTACCCTTGACAACTACTATACCGGGGAAGTTTTCGGGTATCGCATCATGCCGGAAAGTGACGATGACAATGAACTGGACAGTTGTTGGGGATTCTATGGTACGGAATGTCTGAAAGAACTGGAAGCCGAATGCAGGCATATCATCGACGGGCAGAACAAAGCGGCAGCATAAAATAGAAAAATACGCATAATAACTGGAAATACAATGAAGACATCATACGGACTTGAATTTGACACGGTAACAGAAATCGATCCTGAATGGAGCGACTATGACAAGACGATAGCAGGATGTCACCTGGCCAATGCCGGGGTGGTCATCGTGGATACGGAATACGGGCAACCGATAGACAATGAGCATGACCTTGAAGAAATCTACCGGATTCTCGAAAAGAAAAAGACAGGCCATACTAAAAATGAATGACATGGAAGAAAAACGGGATTATAAGGAAATTAAGGTACGCCTGCACCATATCGATCGCGGAAACTGCACGGAAGTGTGGGAGGTACAGACAGAGAAGGGTAAGCCCAGACGCTATCTGGGACGTGACGACGGTTATGGACCGAAGGAGTGGTACACGCTCTGCGATGCTCCCTACGGCTATTGCGAACGCGACTGCCATGTGAGGGAGGACCTCACCCTCATTGTCTGCGACAAGGATTGGAACGAGGTGTTGCGAGACGGCACGGACAGGGAACGCTTTCCCGAAAGTTTCCCTTCACTGGACGAGGCATGCGACAAGGCATGGGACAAGGTCGTGAAAGGGCTTCCGCATGTAACACGCAAAGGTTTCGGGCAGTGGATCACCAAACAGTCATTCCTCCCGCTCAGCCAGACCGAAGAATTGAATTGGCGGGATAGCTACTATGAGGAAGAAGCGAGCGAGATACTCTCACGTTTTACATGGATCGGTGAAGAGTACGCCATATTCAAGGTTACCCAGAGGCACACCAAGTGCGACGCCCGATGGCACGAGTATTACGCGGGGAAGACAAACCGGCAGGAATACGAGTGGTATATCCGTTTCTTCGGTTACGAGTACCATGACCGGCATATCAGCGACGTGCTCCGGACACTCGGCAGGCGGTGCGACGACATCATCCGTACTGCGGTGGAAACCCGCACGGACCACTATTACGGGCGTACGGTTTCCCACTTTATGGACGAGTTCATCGGTTATGACCTGTCCCATGAACAGGTCCGTGATGCCAAGGAATGCAGGTTGCGCAAGGCACGGGAAGACTACGACGAAGCGAACGCCTACTATTACAAACTGAAAGAGAATGAGGAAAGCATCCGTGGTATCGAATCGATGCTGCACTGCATAAGACAACAAATCCGAAAAATGAAAAGATAATGGCCGGAAAATTACATGTAGCCAGAGTCTGGCAAATCGAATACGAATATCCGGGTATGTATGGCGGGGACGGTCAGGATATCTTTTATGATATCCTGACAATGTTCGAAGTTGATAACTCCGCAGAAGACGCCTATACCGATGACTTCGAAATAGCCCGTTCGGGTCTGCAGCAGCTAAGAAAACATATCTCAGAACAGGATGAAACCTTCCGGCAGAATGCCGAAGAATTTTATTCCTGCCTGGCAAAGGCCGGGATGGACCGGGAAAAGTTTATCGAAGTACTTGATTGTCTAATCAACGGCAGTGACCAAAGCGATGCCTATGTGCATGTCTCATGGTTTTAATGATATGCCATGAAGGCGTTTCGAGCAAACCTGCCGTAACATCAAACCTGTATGAAACCTAAAGATAACGGGCTGGCCAACCTTCATGACCGGAAACGAGAGGAACGCGGTTTCTGCTGCATGCAACTGATCATATTCCTTACAGACAATGGAGTGAAGAGCTGGGATGAATGGCACCGGGCGCATACCGACGCGGCCCGGGGCGAATGCAGATACCGCAAGCGGTGCCCGGTTTATGGACGTAGCAAACATTTAATGAACAATAAATAATATGGTACTTAATATTGTAAAAAACGACCTGCCTGCCTCATGCATTGCAGAATATGTAAGATGCGTGTTTGACAATGCCAAAGTAAACATCAAAAATGAAAATGCAGTATCCGTCGACATCGAAGTGACCGGAAAGAATGAGCTGCACTCTTTGGAAGGATTAAAAGAGTTGGAATACTATTTCAAAGATTATGACATAAGAATATGGTGACCGCCATGCAACGGGCGGCAAACCGGAAATTGTTCAACTACAGATAAAAAACAAACAATATGGAACAGAAAAAAAACACAAAGCCGGAAACAGACAGAACCTTTCCGGAAGACGATGACACACTTTACCGTGAAATGACAATGCATATGCCCCGCTGCTATTTTCCGACTTCGCTAGGCGAGAACAGTATCCTCAAATTTGCCGGGGAGGAATTCCGCCGCGTCAAGGACATTGTCTGCCGGCGCTACAACTTCAACGAGGACAAATATATCCGGGAGAACGCCGGCGTATCCCCTTTCGACTCTGTTCGAGGCAACTTCGAGCAGGAAGTGTACAGACGTCTCCGTAAGGATTATGCGCACCTCAGTATCATCTCCATCAGAAGATCACTTATGGAGAAAATCCGCGACGCCGTGAAGAAGGAGAACAACATCATCGGCACGTTCTACCGCAACTGCGGCGTACATTACCGGGAGGCGGAATCAGCGGAGTATGAAACCTCCCCGATAGTGGTGGTCCACAATTCCGCTTTTTACGGATACGGCGGTTATGAAAGTGCGACCGTTTATGAACTTTTCATCGACGGGAACGGCAAACTGCTCTGCACGCTCAACGGCGAAGCCGGCGAGGATTTCGATGAGCCCATCGGACAGGTACAGACCGAGGGACTGCTTGAGATTGCCCACTGGCTGGAAGAACACGGGTTCATCTCCGCTGATGTCAATGACGACGAGATTGTTGTATGCGAGGGGTGCGGTTCAGACAATATACAGACCCAGGCATGGGTGGATCCGAATGCCCGTACATTCATCGGTAGCACGGGGATAGACCGCTATGACAACTGGTGCAACGAATGCGAGGACCATCAGCCTTTCATTACGCTCAGGGAATTCAAGGAGTGCATGCAGGAATGGTGGGACTCGTTGGACGAAAATCAAATGGAACAGATCACGGGTTACCGTCAGAACAAGTGTCCGGCCGGAGACAACCATCAGGGGTTTGCCGAAACCTGCAATGAATGGTGGGAAAACAAGGGCTACGACGAGAAACGTAAAATCTGGAAAGAACATAACAACTGCTGACTATGATTTACAATCTTCTTAAAAGCATACAGAACCTGTTGGCTTCCAAGCCGTCCGGGACAAAGGAGGAACAGGAAATCCTGAGTCTGGTCAGCCAGGCGCTTCCTACGATGCTCAATGGGCGTGATACGGAAACACTTGCCGCCAATGAGCTGCTGGTACGGATATGCCCCGACACCAAACGGCCGGTCCTCGTATGCCATAACGGCAACGGGCAGTGCCTGTGCCTGCATAACGGGACGACGGAAGAGGATGCCGTCGACGTGGACTTATGGCTGCGTTCCAATGGCAGGGAGTGTAACGGCTACAACAAGTTGCAGGAGGCTGTCGTGGACCTTGCCTACAATGCCGGGGCGGACAACCTGTGGGAGGACAGGGACTCCCGTGCCGTCAATGCCGAAATCGTCCGGTGGGCGGAGGAATTCGAGACTGGACATGCGGGCACTGATTGGGATGCGGAGGACTACTTCCTTGCCATCGACAGTTTTTACAGGGAAAAGACAAAACAAATGAATCCGGTCACAATACCGGCGAACTGAAAAAATGGAAACCGAATGGACAAGGAAACAGCAGAAGAAATCATCCGGGAAAACCGTTATCCGTCCGGATATGACATACAAGACTATCTGTCTGACAATGAGGATACGGTGCTTTCTCTGGAGGACGGAACGGAGCTTCTTGACGACTTCGACCTTTGGAAAGAACGTTCCGACCTCGAACTTGAAAAAATCATGGACCGGAACTACTGGTCCTCGACTGGTGGATATTAGATTAAAAACAGGAATATAATTATGGTAAGAGAACTTTATCAACGGCTCAGGGAATATTTCAACAACTTACCCGAACCGACAGAAGAGGAAAGACAATTTATCCGGGAGCTGAACGCCGGGTATTTTCCCATCACGTCCGTCCATCGCGATGACCTGGAAGGACAAGGTTTCGATGTGGAAAAGATCAGTGACGACGACATGCAGAATCTGGCGGAAAAGATGGCGGACGATTACCACGAACAGCTGTTCTGGCCCAGCATGGAAGTCATTGCCGGAGAAATTCTGAGTTTCCCGAAAGTAAAAACAAAAGACTTTATCTGTCCGAAATGTAATTCGGAAAATATCCGTTATGATATTCACGAAAGCCGGTTCCACTGCGGCGAGTGTTCCCTGGCATGGGATGACAAGTTGTATGTACTCGTGGAATTTCCCGAGGAAAGTGCTCCTTTCGAGGAGCAAGGAACCGGTTACCCGGCATGGGAAAGCGGGGACAACGGGGCGCTTTACGTGTCCGAGGAAGACTATATACGCCATACCGGCAAATCTCCCGAGCGGGACAAGTGTTACTGTGCCGTGTGCTGGCCGGACTCCCAGAAATACATGGGAACGAAAGGTTGTGAGCCCATACAGGATGAAAACGGGATACGAGATTTCGGCACATCGGCATACTGGGTGCCGCTGCTTCTGACGGAAGAAGCGGCAGAGCGACGAATGGACAAGAAAAAGGCACCGGTATGCCCCGAATGTGGGGGCACAGATATTGACATTCTGAGTGACGAGGGCGTGGCCGTATGCAATGACTGCTGCCTTGAATGGCCTTACGCGGAGGATTGAGAATGGAAACGGTAGATGTTTATACGGAACGAGGCGACCTGGTCACCTGTTCCGATTGCGGCAAGGTGATGCTCCTGCCGTATGGAGCGGATAAATGTCCCGCCTGCAAGAAAGAAGGCTGCCTGGCATGGACGGACGAAAGCTTGCGGGAAGCCGACATCGACTCCCTGCTCGAGAGGCACTGTAACCTGCACCGGAAGAGCGAACTGCAACCGGAGGAGTATCTTTCACTTTCCATACTGGTGACCGAGTATATTCCGTATTTGGCCGATAAACCGCAGACAGCGCGTGAAACCCTGTCACTACTCCTTGAAACCGGCTCTCTTTTCGAGAAATACTGGCGGGATACAAGATGCTTCCAATCCGAAAATATCTACACGCCCGCCATCAAGACACTGCTTGACAAGCTGGACGTGAAACTGCGAGAGGGCGACACGATTCCGGTAGAATACCAGGATTGCCGCTCCCTGGGGGACTTCTTCAGGGTCGTTGCCGGCGAGCGTCCGGCAAAAGAAGAGGTATCGTTTTCTTCAGATAAGGAGGGAAACTATTATTTCAACGGGCGCAAGGTCAAGGTGGAAAATTCTGACGAGTACGCCTACCGCCTGCTGAAAACCAAAATACAGACGAGCTACCGGCGTCCGGTAGATTTTTACTTCCGCTTCCTTGCCCGTTTCGGACCATACGGAACTTATGGCAACGTGTATTACCCGAGTATCACGGACCTTATATGCAGGCGTTACCTGCCTGAAACTACAAAATGAATTCCGGAAAGGCGATGGACAACGGTTCACCGCCTTTCTTATTGTATAACTTTTTTGATATCAATCATTATGGCAACAGCATTAGCAACAACGGCCGCCCCCGTGCAGTTCGATTTCCAGAACAACAACGTCGAGGTGATGACGCTCGACACGCTCCGGCGCACACACAAGGAAAATGACATCTATGGCAACCCGCTCAAGGGAATCTACCATTACGAGGTGATAGAGCGCATGGCGGGCATCTGCCAGAAACACAACCTGAACTACGAGGTGGAGGAAATCTTCGCCGCCCAGAACAAGAACAAGGCGCAGCCCGGCGTGGTCGTCCTGCCCCAGGTGGAACAAAAGTACGGGGCGATGGCCGTCGAGGCGCATATCCTGCGCCGCGTTTATACGACCATCCGCATCAAGGAATGGGAAACGGACGAGCTGACCACGACGCTTGTCATCGCCTTCCATCAGGACGGCATCCAGGCGGCCATCGGCCCGTGCGTCAGGGTGTGCCACAACCAGTGCATCCTCTCCCCCGAACGCAGCGTGTCTAACTACGGGAAAGACAAAGTCTCCACCGAAGAGCTTTTCGGTCGTGTAGACGAGTGGCTCTCGAACTTCGAGGTACAGATGAACGAGGACAGGGAACGCATCCGCCGCCTGAAAGCGAAAGTGATTACCCCGGTGGAGATGTACGCCTACATCGGATTGCTGACAGCATTACGCGTATCGCATGACAGTTCCGACAAGCGTCTTTCGTCCAAGGTGGAGACCTATCCCCTGAACCAGTCCCAGATTTCCATCTTCACCGAGGACCTGCTCAAACTCGCCGAAGAGAAGAAGACGCTCACGGCGTGGGATATCTATAACGTGGCAACCGAAATCTACAAGCCCGGACGTACGGACATCCCGGCCATGATTCCCCAGAACGGGGCGCTGGCCGAGCTGATGCTCTCGGAAGGGTTGCCGGAATCTTAAAAGGCTGCCACGTGACAAGAATCAAGGGACAACTGACGACAGCCGACTACCTGCCCATAGCGGAATATAACAGGCTGGTCCGCGGGCTTGAGAAGGACGGCGAGTACCTGTGGGAGACCTACTGCTGGCTGTCGTTCTGCACGGCATGCAGGGCCTCCGACGTGAGGACCCTGCGCTGGAAAGACATCTTAGGAAAAAGCACCATGACCCGCATCGAGCAGAAAACAAAGAAAAACCGCCTGATCAAGTTCAACAGGGACGTGCAGGAGAAGAACCGTTTCCTGTACGAGATGCTCGGACAACCCGCCCCCGAACAGTACATCTTTCTCAGCCCACGTACCGGGAAACCTTACTCGCTGGAATACATCAACAGGCTGCTCAAGGTATTCAGGGTAAGGTACAGGCTGCCGATCAGGGCATTCTCCACGCATACCTTCCGCAAGACTTTCGGGCGCTATGTCTACGAGATGATGGGACGCTCGGCCGAGGGCCTGATCCTGCTCAACCAGATATTCCGGCACTCCAACTTGGAAACCACCCGGCGCTACATCGGGCTGGCACAGGAGGACATCGACAAAGTGTTCGATTCCATACGTCTATGAGAATATTTTCAACGATGCCCGGAACCCGAACGGGAGGTTCCGGGCTATGCTTTATATAACATATCAAAATCAGAACTGCGAATGGACACACCGATATATATCGACACATACTTCCGCGTCGAGTCCGGCTATGACGGCGGTCGCATGCCGGAAGAGAAAGCCGGACGCTTTTTCGACGAGGTAAAGCGCCTTTTCACGGAAACAGGGTTCAGCATCAAGGAAAACAAATACAAAGACGGTTGTCCCGAGGTGTACCTCGGAAAGACATGCCTGTACTGTCATCCCCAATCGTTATCGGGCCCTGTTCTTAAAGAGCACATGGAACTTATCGAGAAGATTCTGGCACAAGGGACGACCTTCCAGTACCTGCGTACTGACACTTACGGCGAGATTCTCGACCTGACGGAGGAGGAAGAACTCGCGTATTACCATGAGACTCATGACATGACTATCGGGGGTGTCTTTCTCGACGCCTTCCGCACCAAGCGCCGTAACCTGTACAAGAGCCGGGAGCAGGTGCTGGAAATACTCGTCGAAAAGTTGCGTGTCAAGACACTCCGTGAGGAGTCCGTTTATTCGAACACCTCCCCGGCATACCGCTATATCAGGGAAACGTACGGGAAAATGGTGTCCGAAGGACGGCTCGTCGAGGGATGCAAGCAAACCGCTTCCGGAAAACTGCCGCTCTGCCGCACGGCAACCGGCAGGGAACTGAAAATGAAAAGACGGGAAGACGACAGGACGGAATGACACGCGGTTCCGGGCCGGACATGGCCGGATACCAGTCCGAAGACTTCTGTAAATCATAATTTTCAAGCCGGACTGTCAATCGAAAGAAGGACGAACCGGCTATACTTCAACAACAAGAGATAGCACTATTATGAGCATACAAATCGGAAAACTGTTGCCGGACGGCAGTGTCCGGCACATCAAGGCGCTCCACGAGACGCTTTCAAAAGACCTTGTGAGGAAACTCCGGGTGTTCTATCCCAATGACAGACGGGTAGATGCCCTGCTGTCGCTGGGCGACATACAAAAACTGGGACCGTCACCCTATGGAAAATGGACAGGAACCGGCGATACCGTCCACTGTTTTTCAAAGATCCGTGACGGACGGGAAACACTGCGGCAATCCGCATCACGCATCGCGGACAACGCAGACATTTTCGGCCGCATGGAGGACACGTGCCTCCTGTTCGATAACGGCAGATGGCATGTCATGGACAAGGGAGAATACTGTGAACTGCCGCTCTTCGTCGAAGATACACCCTCCCATGACAGCATGAAACCGATCACGGTATATGTGAACAACCATGTCCGACTCGAAAAGATAAATACACCGCAGCACTGGCAGGGACTTGAGGAACTCGCCGAACGGGAATCCAGGATACTCTATGTCTACCGGGGGTGCCGCCTTGTGAGAATCGTCCGTTCGTCCAACCTTAAAAAGAAACTGTATGCGGCACAATAACATCGTATCGGCCATAGAATGGCTGCCGGAACACCTGTTCACGGAAGAGATCGTGGAAGCAGCCGTCGAAAGCAAGGAAATAGAGGTGCTGAGCCATATTCCGGGACGTTTCCTCACACCCGGACGTATAGAACGAATCATCGCGGGCTGCACGGAGAGCTGGCACAGCTTCGAGCTGCGCAATATTCCGGAGGCGTACCGTTCGGGAGCAGTCTGTGACTACGCCATGCGCAAAAAACCGAAGAATATCACGGCCGTTCCCGAAGCAATGGTTACCCGAGAAATGGCAGAAGCGGTCATCCGAAACGGACGCGGGGATTTCGACATTCTCGCCTTCATACCTGAACGCCTTTGGGACGCGCAACTGGCATACCTGGCCTTGCGCAGCTATATTTACGACCCGTATTACACGGACAGCAGGACAGACGCTGTCATGAAAACGGGGCTTATCCTCGGATATGTCCCCGTTGAGGTAAAGACTCAAGAGTTCTATTACGGGATGCTCGACGGGATGAAAATATTGAGCACGGTTACCGATGCCGTCGTGCCGTCCCGTTTCAAGACTGCGGCATACTACCGCAAAATGGCGGAACATGACCTCTCGCTTGTTCCCGCCCGGTTCTATTCCTATGAGATTCTCCATGCGGCTGTCTGTTCGACCGAAGGGAAAAACTTCATCACAGATCCCCAGTTTTTCAAGCCGTTGTCGGTATATCTGGACGACATGCTGGCGGACCGGCTGATGGAGAAACACCCTTACATGTTCGGGGAGCTGCCGAAGCGGTTCAAGACACCGGAAAGACTGGTCATTGCCATCGATAACAGCAAACGGGAGACGAACTGCTATATCGACGGGGAAACTGAACAATCCCTGCTCACGGTGGAAGTGTGCAAGGCATTCATCCGAAGAAACGGCAACTGCCCCGAATTTCCTGAAAATGTATGGACGCGGGAATTTGTCGACTACTGCATGGAGCACGGGACGAGTTTCCGCTGGTTCCGCCAGATGCCCAAAAAGTTCCAGACCTCCGCGAACACGCGGGCAGCGTATGATTACGGCCATTACCATATCTGTGACTTTGCCAAACGGTTCATCACCCCGCAAATGGCGAAGGAGTGCTACCGGGAGCGCAGTTATGCACATGCCATCCCCGGACATTTCCTCACGGAGTTCTGCCGACAGACCGGACTGCCCGAGAAGTTCTACGGCGGGGAAACCACGATGCTGTCGCTGAAAAACAGCCGTGACGACTATACTTACTGCAAAGTCGGCAATACCTGTCTGGCTTTTTACCTGAAAGAACAATACGAGCCGTCCTCGGCACATCTGATGATGACGCGGTCGGATTCAAAATACTGCACGCCGGAGAAGGTGTTCGACGTGCCTGTCGGAACCTTCCACCGCACGTGGCTGGAAAAGATCGTGGCTGAAAACGACCCCCGCTTTGTCAAACCCCGTGTGGACAAAGCGTTGAAAGCCGTACAGGCGGTCTGCTATTACGGTGTCGAGAAGTTGAAGGACCTGAACCGTACGGAAATCTTCCGCAACACCTTCATGGGCGAGACCATCGGTTACTGCGCCCGCCGCAGGGACCTGACCTACCACAGCGACAACTGCGGGACCCTTATCGAGGGCTTGAAGTTCAAGATCCGGGGAATGGCTGTCCCCGTAACCCTGGCGGAAGACATGACTCCTTATACGGCCGACATGCTGCACCGGAAGTTCGGCTTCTGCTATATCGGAATGACGGCATTCGCCACGGACTACGGCCTGGACATGGAGAAGGCATACACCTTTGCACAGATGCGCCAGATCGTAAGGGAGAAAGGGCACAAGCCGTCATTGAGAAACTACAAACGTGAACTGAAACAAATAAACATCATACAATGAAAAAATACCGGATAGCTATCGAAGAGACGCTCCGTAAGGTTGTGGAGATCGAGGCGGAAACGCCCGGCCTGGCCGTCTGCAGGGCGGAAGACGAATACAATGAAGAGAAACACGTGCTGTCAGCCGACAATTTCGCAGGAGCCGACATCGCGCTCTCGACTGATGACATCACGGTCATGGAGACTCTGGAAGACGTGGATTTCATCGGATACGTGCAACGCCGTTTCGAGGAATGCCGGGAGTCCATATCCGTCGAAGACAAAATCAGGCTGGCATTCGGAAGTTTCGACAACGCCCTGTATGAGTTCGGCGAATACCGTAAGGAGGCGGCCCGGAACCGCCCGCAGGTCTACCTGCTGTACCGGAGCGATGCCTGGCACAACCGTTCTTCCATGGAGCTCATAGCCCCGTTCTCCTCCCTCGAAAACATGATGGAGTACCTGCGGCGTAAGAAGAAGGAATTCCGCCTGACGGAAAGTGATCTGGAAGAGTTCAAGAACAACCGGCAGACGAAGGGGCGCGACAAAAACTACCTGTACGAGTCGGATTATCTGGATGTGCTGCCGAAACAGGAACCCGAACTGCCGCCGAAAGATGACGCTTTCTATGACAAGGTTTTCACCTGCGGGCAATCCGAGCTGTCACGCAGGGAGTTGGAATCTCTGCCGGAACCGTTCGATACCTACCATGTTACGGACGAAGAGATGGAACAGATTGTGTACGAAACGGAAATGGAGACACGGGACCGGCTGCGGCTCGGTAAAAGAAAGCCCATAGATTTTGACAATGACCGCCATAGTGAAATCTGGTGGGAAGAAATGGAAAAAGCAGTGGTAAGGCACGGCGTCCCGTACTACGAGGGCGAATAACGAAAATAGAACCTGTTCATCACATGCCATAATGATGACGGGCCGTCGCGGCTACGGCCGCGGCGGCTTTTTTTTCAAAACTAGGTGAGTATTCCACCCCTTATACAAAACGATTACCTACTCTTAAAAAAACGGATTTATGAAACAGACAAGACAGGATTTCTTCACGTCGAACGGGGAAGGAATCAAAATCATGACATTTACGGAGTTCGCCCGGCATATCCTGCGTATGGAATGCGGGGAAAGTCTGGAACTGTATGCCGTTGTGAACCGGCAGACACGGGAATGCTCCCGGCCGCTCTCTGTCAGAAAGGAACAATGGAACGGTACGCCCTTTTACCTGCTCGGCGAGCACGGGCAGGAAGTCCGTACCATCAATTTTGCGGGTCGTCCGAAAGAGGAGTTTGAAACGACCTGCCATGATGCCTTGGACAGCTACGATGCCGTGGAAAGTATCGGGGCGGTCGTGTCAAGACTGCGTGAATTATCTCCTGAAGAGCTGCATAAGCGGATTGCGGAAGAAATGAAGACCGGCTGTAAATACCTGTTGGTCTACCGCAGTGAGGAGGAGATGACGGCCGCACTCGACGGCAAGATATACGCCATCAGCGATACGGACGGCAAATTCCTTTGCGACCTGTATCAGCCGGATTATCTCCATCTGGAAAACGGGGGCGATATTGTGGACACCGCATCCATTCCGGACATGCACTTCCATTCCGATTGGGCAATCGCCAACCCCACGGTACGCGACAAGGTGCTCTCCTCCCGGATGGTGATTATATATACCCACGAAACGGTAACGCTATGATAGAGATTGGCAACAGGATAGAAACGCCGGAAGGTGTGTTCTATGAACTGGAATACGGAGGGGAAGGAAACATCTACAAGAACGAGGATGCCTTTCTCAACCGCCCCGATGAAGTGTGCTATATACCCGAATACGCGGCAGAAGACCGTGAGGACTGGCGTGTGCCGGAGAGCAGTGACGGCTGTTTCACGCATAACTCACTGCTCGCCCTGTGCAAGGGTAATGAAGAGGTGTGCCAGGATCTGTTTTACAGCCTTGAATGGACGTACCCGACCACCTTGCTGGAAGAATGGGACTCGAACGGCTATTTCGATGAGATCGAGGGCTGGTATGACGATTAAAACAGACAGGCTATGGAAAAATATAAAATAGTGTTGACCGGACCGACCGGAAGCAGAACCTCGAACTACATCCTGAGTTTGAGAATGCACATAAAAGCATACTTCTCCCAGCCCTACGGCAAGGAAGAATTCGGTCACGTGCTTCATTGCATCAGCTCGTTCATCGATGATTTTACCTTCAAGGTACGCAATTCCCGATACCGGGGAGACATCCTGAAAAGGACTATCAGTAACGACTGCCTGAAAGTGTTCAACCTGGGTGACGAGAAAGTGATACTGACCGTCTCCTTCACCCCGCTGGAAACATGAAACCAATATTATGACAGATATGGATAAAATACAGAAAGACAATGCGGAGCCGGGTAAAGCTCCGGACAAAATGAGTGCTGACAAACTGCATCTGTTCGCCACCCAGTACGCCTTTATCGACGAACGGTTACACGAGGCCGAGCAAGCCATGCTGAAATTCATGCTGGAGTTCCTGGCACAATATGGCCGCGTATCACTTGGCCTCACGGAAGAGGAGGAACTCGATGACAACAACTTCCCCGTCACGACAACCCTGTACGGGAAGCACGACACACCCCGTATCAAGCTTACCGATGTCTACCTGACGGATGACGGGGAATATCTCCTTGCCGATGGAATAGATGCGGAGACCGGGGAAAAACGGGACGGATTCTATATCTACAGCGAACAATACGCCGATATCTTCCAGTTCGTCGGCCACGCCTCGGAGATGAACTGACGAATGAGGAACAACCATAAAAACGAAATATCAATGGACTGTATCAAAGATTTACAAGCCGCCATCCGCAGCATTCTCGTGAACAACGGCCTTACAGAACTCTGTCTGGGAGAGCCTGACGAACTGGACGATCCCACCTATATCATCTGGTATGACAGGCACTGCGAGCCTAACGAAGACCCGGTATTGAAGGTCTGCCTTGAAGATGAGGGCATTGCCGTCGAGGTCGAAGCCCGCAGTTTCGGGAACACGATAACCGTCTACGATTATGACATAGACCGTATTGAATGGTGGAAAGGCATTCATGCCAATATTCTGGAAGTGCTGGAGCGTGACGGCAAGCGCCGGTGTCCGGCCTGTGGCAGGACGGTCAAGGGGAAGCAGCGGTATTGCGGTGCCGGATGCCGTGATTTCATGACTCCCGGACCGACAGTGGAGCAGGTCGCGGAAAAAGCCAACCGGAATATCCGCAAGCTGGCAAGCCTTGCCGCCGGAAAGGACAAGGCGTACCGGAAGCGGCTGATAGAGAAATATACCGTTGGCCTGTCATAGGCCGGCTTTGTGACACTAAAAAATATATGATACTATGGCAACAAGAACCATTTACCTGACCGTACGGCTCGATATCGACAACCCGAAGGCCGATGAGATAACGGACGAAGAGGTTGACGAAATTATCAGCGAAGTGGACTATGAATTCAAAAACTACGGAGATTATGGGATCGACACGGAAATCTGCGGGCAAAATGACGAAGGTGGTCTTTAGACGCTATCCCGACGGACAGGTCATCGCCCTGTTTCCGGACATACCATGGAGCGGACGGCGTGGTGATACAACCTCCTACATGCACATCGGTCAGCATGGCGCAGCGGATTACAGCCATGTCATCGCCACGACCAAACCGGCAACGGGGAAGGAATATGCCGACCTGCTGGACGAATTGAGGCAGACCGGCTATGACAATATAAAAATTGTAAAACGGGCAAAAATTCAGAACTATGAACAAAGGTAACCAGAGGACAATACTTACAGACCATTATGAAAGCAGCCTTGATTTCCGGAAGGGACAGGGCAAAGATGAGATTACAGCTATGGAACCGGCCCTGCGCGGACCTGGAAACACTGCGGAAACGGCGGACGGGATTATGGCGGCAACATCTGAACCTGACGATGAGAATGTCCGCCGCTGCGACCATTGCGGGAAACCCATGAAAGAAGGATATTATCTGGGCGGGGAATTCGCCTGTTCCGACGAGTGTGCGCTCGCTCTTTACCACGGGGACAAGGCACAGATGGCCGAAGACCTGAGCCACGCGGACGAAGCGGATGGAGAGTGTTACTGGACGGAATGGGATTCCGTTTACTTTGATTGAAATACCGGGGCAATGAGAAAATTTGAAAAAGGACAAAAAGTCTTCTGGAATGACCCTGCCGGTGAAACTTCCGGGGAATACAAGGTCTATGATGCCTTTGAAGAGAAATATGCGGACCTCACAGACGAAGATTTGGAAGCTCTGGAGGAATTCGACGACCGCATCATCCTGATCGGTGACGGGGTAAGTGAGGCGGAAGTCTATGCGGCCGAACTTGAAATCCTGTAAGGAATTCATTTCAGGAACAAGAATAATAGAATATCAAATGACAACGACCATCAAAAAAGGACAAAAAGTGTGGTGGGACGATCCCGCCCGAGAAAAATCCGGCGAGTACGATGTGCTTGCCGTAGATTACGTCAAAAATATCGTGAAAATAGGTGACGGAAAGGAGACTTTCGAGTTGCCGTCGGAACACGTGGAGATTACCTGTCCGGTATCGGAAGAAGACCGGTTGCAGCTTGACAAACTGGGCCAGCATTACCGTATGCTGGAAAAAGACATGCTGGAACTGATGCGGAAAATCGTCTCCCGCTTCGATGACGGGGAGTTTTCCGTCGAGGGGTATTCCGTGCAGGTTTGCGACGAGGACCATGACCCCTGCTGCGTTTACGGTTTCACGGTGGACAACAGGGAATTGTATGCCGAACTGGATTACGAAAGCGGGGATATCCGCAAGGTTCCGGCCAAGGATTTACACACCGGGGCACTCTTTGAGGCTTTCTGTGAATTGGTCGAAAATCTATAAGACGTCTTATGAAAGAACTCTATATTAAAAATCTTTGTATCGAGATTACCCGGCGTTGCAACATGCGCTGTGCCCACTGCATGCGGGGAGATGCCGAGCCCGTGGATATCCCTTTGAAACATATAAGCAACCTGCTGCGGCATGTCAGGTATATCCACCATTTCAACATCACGGGCGGCGAGCCGTCGCTTAACGTCCGGGCCATCCGCCATATCCTCGAACGGGTACGCGCCTACGGTATTACTGTCAATGACTTTTATATCGTAACCAACGGTTCTGCCACATCCCGTTCGGAGGAATTCATAGAAGCCTGTGCCGCACTGTACGGGTACCAGGAGGAAAAGGAACAGGACTCCGGCCACATGCTCGAAATGAGCGACGACCGCTTCCATGATCCGGCGGAGCATGCCGCCACGCTCGCGGCACTTTCCCCGTATCCCTTTTTCGGAGTCCGGGGACAGGCCGAGCATATCTTCCTTTTCCGGGAAGGCCGCAGCACGGAGGGGTTTCCGAACCCTGTCCATGGGATTTACCTCACGGAGGAGAACTACGTTTACGGCGACCTCTGTCTCAATGCTGAAGGCATGGTTCTCTCCAACGGGGACCTGAGCTATGCCCGCCAGCGGGAACATGCCCTGTGTCCCTGCGGGAAACTGATGCAGTATCTCCGGATGACCTTGAAAAAGCGTAAAAAAGAAAGATTGTACGAATAAATAAATACACAAATCAAAAAACTTATGTCAATCGTATGCAGTATCTGCGGCGGCACTGGAGTGAAATGTACCGCCGTCATCGACCCGAACACCGGACAGTTCCTCGAATTCACCCGCAACGCCTTGTCGGACGGCCGGTGCAGCCGGTGCGGCAACGTTGCCCTGACCGACCCTGACGAAGTAAAAGCCGGGCTGGACAAGCTTTGGACGGAATATACGGCGCGGCATCGTACCACCCCCAACTACACCTGCTGCGACATTGTCCGGCATGGTAATTATGACGGGTGTGAAAAGGCATATATCCGCATCGGAGGCCCGTCGGACGTGGTCGAAAAATATCCGGTCGTGGCCGTGTGCCGTGACATCGAAGAGCTCAAATCGCTCGCGCTCCCTGACCCGGCGCGGGAATTTACCCTCGTGGGAATTCAAGGATTCGAGTTCCACGACGTGCTGGAAAACAGGACTTACGAGATCGGGGTGGACGACCTGACAGTTCCCGTCACAACGAAAGAGGTGCTGGACTTTTACCCGGCGGAACATCGGCTGAAAGAAACGGACATCGAACAATATGCCGCAGCTTACACGGCCCGTATCAAGGTGTACAGGGAATGTACCCGTCAGCTCGACGCCACACTCGTGCGGCGGCTTCTCGACGAAGAGCGGCTGATGAAAGCCGGCGAGAGCGACGGTTTCCGATTGAGACTCCATTTCGACTGGTTTGTCATTTTAAAGCGGGAGGACGAAAGGGTGTACGCGCCTTTCAAATATGCTGTAAACGCTTATTGTCTGGATAACATTCAGACTTTCGACCGTCGTTATGCCACGCTCGAAGCTACCTTGCTCCACTGCCTGAACGGTTTCAACGAGAACGTGAACATTCCCAACCGTTACAAGTCCATCGGGCATTACCTGTCGGGGAAATCCTGACAATGGGCAGTATATCGACGGGTTACCGGAGGCCACGGGTGCTTTTCCCTTGACCGGAACACCGTCGGAACAAGTAACAATGTAACCAAAGAATAAAAAATATGATGAATGATTATAAAGTCAAGACCATTCTCGAATCCCTGAAAGAAGAGGTCGAGAACGGGAAGGTATCCCTGCGGGAAGCTGCTGTCGAACTTCATAAAGCCGGCTGGACGAATTTCATCGACATCGACGCCACGAGGAACCTGCTGAAGACCCGGAATGTAACGGGGAACGGAAATGTCCCGGGAGTTTCCGACATGATGGGAAAATACCGCGAGATGAAAGCGGCGCACCCGGATGCCCTGTACATTTTCCGAAACGGGGAATCTTGTGAATTGTATGAGGACGATGCCATCGCCGCTTCCGGCATTTTGGGCATTGCCACCGCCGAACGCGTCGACGGGCAAGGGAAAGACGTCAAGGAACTGCGGTTTTCTTTTCGTGACCTGGATGTGTATCTCCCCAAACTGATACGCGCCGGAAACCGGGTGGCTGTCTGCGAACCGAATCAAACCGGTTCGGGCAAACAAGTTTGATAACCATTAAATAACAATATTCAAAACCCAAAGACACATGATAAAGATAACAACGGTTTTCGGCGAGGATGCCGTACGAGAGTATGAAGAGAACGGTAAACTGCCTTCTGAAGAATGGCTGACCGACAACGGGGGTGTCGTGGACGAAAGAGAGTTCCGCACCGAGGCGGAATATAACGCTTATATCGCCGGGATAAATGACTGCAACGGCTGGAATGACTATCACATCATACGGCATCCGGACAGGTCGGAAGAGGCAGATACGTCATGCGGGGAAACCGTATGGTTGCGTCTCGGGGCTACCGTCCGGGGCAATCGGGAGGAAATCGAAAAAATCCTGGACGGCGACACGGACACCCTTCGGGAACTGCTTGAAGCCGGACGTTACGAGATTGACGGAGAAACCTATATCCCGGGAACGGCCATCGAGGAGTACAACGGGGAGCATGATACGGATTTCGAGGAAGAGGATGTGGAGTTCCATTTATAACGGTAAATCTTATTCTACGATTATGGTGACAGTGACAATACTGCTTGGCAAGGACACCGCGGGCATATACAGGAAAACCGGGAACATACCGTCGGTGGAGAGCACGGCCGAATCCGGGGGATATGTGATAACCCGACACTTCGAGACCGAAGCTGAATACAAAGCCTACGCGATGGCCGTGGAAGACCTGGACGGACATGAAGACTGGCAGATGCTGGCTCCTGCCGTTACGCCGGAAGCTCCGTTCCGCAAAGGGGAATTTGTCCGGCTGACAGACGATGCAATCGAGCGGATACGTGAAAGTTTCGGGGACGGACCGGCCGACTACAGAAAGGAAATGATTTTGGAGGTGATTGCCTGGCGCCGTCATGAAGGCACATGGGCCATTGAAGCCAGAGATGTCCGCGAAGACGATACCCAGGAGTTCGATGCCGTTTTTCTGCGCCCCTTGACAGCACGGGATTTCGTGGCTGTCCCCACATCCCGGCACCCGCTATCCACCGCGATATATCCTAACATCCGACAACTTGAATGATACATGATGGAAAATATGTTTATACTGCCCGGAAACGAACAGGAACTGTTCGACCGGTACTTCGATGACAACAAATATGGCCCGATGAAAGAACGGCTGGAACTGGTCAGGAAAGCCTTGAGCAACAAGCTTCCCCCGGATGAACGCAATAAGCACGGGCTGAACGTGGATGTGCATGAGCTGTCCATGGAACGTAAGGAGCTGGAAAGAAAGATGTTCCAGGCGGCACTCAAATCCTTTGCAGAACGGGTCTGTGACGAGCAGCGCGCGCTGCGAACAGGGGTTCTGGCAGGCGCCGTGCGGCGAAGAGGCGGAGTATATCTCCTCCGCTCCGGTTCCGGACCTTGTAACGGACGTGAAGCGGTACAAGACCATTTGCCGCTGGTGGGAGAAGCTGTCCGATACCGGGAGGCTGAAGGTAGCGGCGATGTTTGCAGACGAACTGGGGCCGGTGTACGGGCACGGCACCGAAACGCTGGAGCGGATCCATAGCCGCTGGTTTCTGCTCTCTTTAGATGACAGACAACGCGTCTACCATTCATGGAACACAAACGAAAAACAGACTCCGCCATGCCATACAAAAGTTCGGGAATAATCATCAGCGGGACACAATATGACCGCAGGCAGAAACTCACCCCTTCCCAGAAGGCTGAAATTTTCCGCCGTTACACGACAGAAGCTGTCAGCCAGCGCCGGCTTGCCCGGGAATACGGTGTCAGCCGCAGGCTGATAACCTTCATCGTGAATCCTGAAAGTGAGAGGCGGAACAAGGAACTCCAGAAGGAGAACAAGGCAAGAGGCTTGTACAAATATGACCGGAAGAAACATACCGAAAATATACGCAACCACCGCCGTTACAAGCAGAGACTATTTCAAGAAGGTAAAATCATACTAAAAAAAGACAGACAATGAGAATACAGGAAAAACAGAAAGCGTTGGAACAGGAAGTTATAGCCAACCTGTGTGCCATACCGAAAATGCCGGAAAATATGTTGCCCCATACGGTATATGTCGAGGAGGAAGGGGAAGACGGGTACAGTCACGGGATACCGGTATACACCATGTACCGGTTGGAGGAGATACGCACGGACGGAAGCTGCACGCTTTACAACGCGGAAAGCCGGGAGCGTTTCACCTGCCGCCACCTGCACGAGATCAACATGGACTGGTTGGTGACAGTCTGGGAACGTTATCTGGAACTCTGTGTCGAGCAGGGTATCTGGAGAGAGAATGCCGTTACATTCCTGAAAGACCGTACCGGCAAACCGGAAGAGGAAATCATTCCATTCGTGGAAGCCTCGTGGGACAAATGCCTGGCTTATACAGACAACCTCAAGGCGTTTCTCGGGGAAGATGAAAACCGGGAAATATGGATATTCTCTTTCCCGCTGGATGAATTTGACCGTGACGTTCCGGCCGGGAAAATCATCGGCGATTACGAAAATAACCCCGCCACGCGGGTTGAGAAGATGACACCGCTGGAATTTACAGCCAACATCAATGATGAATGTTTTGATGACCGGAACAATTGGGTAAGAGTCATTGAACTTCCCAAACAGAAACAATAAACTATTTGAACCAATAAATATGATTACAAAAGAAAACATTGGCAACGAGACCTTTGAGTCCATGACCATCAATGACACGCCTGCATTGTTTACGGACATGCGGATTGACAGGGATGCCGTTCCGGAGGGACTCTACGCATACGATATCCGGGAGTCGGATGACGAGGACCGTCTGGCGACCATCGAACCGACAGTGATGGTAAACCATGGCGGAACCATCCTGACAAGGAAAGAGTTTATCACGGAAAAGGACGGCTATGTACAGATTGACGAATACGGCTTCGAGGACTCCATGACACTGGAAGAGTGGCTTGAGGAAAACAATTAAATGTAAGGGTATGGATATTAAGGAACTGACAGAAAAATATCGGGATCGTTTCGAGGCCCATTACCTGCAAGACGATAACGGTACCGGCAGAAAAGGTCGGAAACGGAAAAAGGAAGTTGAGATACCGAATTTTCTCAAGGATGTCATCCGGCCGATCCTGGACACTTTGCCGGACTTGTTGCCGGAGTACGGGTTCGCCAAGACTACGGATGATTACGCCATGTACGGCGAGTATTACCGCATCAAGGCGGGTATCGTCCTCGTGGGAGGTTTTTCCATCGACGAGGATTTTAACCTGTACTTCACGCCGTTGTTCCATGGCAAAGCCTGCGGTAAGAGTCACAAAATCGACAGCATCGGACAACTCGTTGAAATCATCCGCGAACAATTTGAAAGAAGGGAGGTGAAGATGAAAGGATAATTTCATGCAATAGACATGGGCCGTTCCGTAATTTATTGTATATTTGTCAGATGAAGAAAGTCTGTATATGTATTTCGGACGAAAGCCCGGCAGTTGAACGGGTTACAGGCACTTTCATGTTTGGCTGACATCAAACCTAATACATCTGTTTGATATGAAAAAGGAAGAGATTATTCGCCGCTGTTACGGCGGCATGAAGGAAAGGCATGGCGTGGAAACCATCATCCTTTTCCATGTCGGAGATTCATTCGAGGCGTATTTTGATGATGCCGAAACGATTACCCGGATCACGGAAGTGCCCCGGTTCAAGATGACGGCGGCGGGTATACCTGCCATCAGGATTTCCGACGCCGCCTTGGAAAAATGTAGAAACCGGTTGTTGGATGCAGGATGCAAGGTATGCGTGTCCGAGGTCCGGGGGGCATCCGGCCGCCACATTCTCAAAATCAATGAAACAAATACGGAAACGGGCCGATGAATTGGTATTGATAGCGGCAGCAATAGGTCCTTGGACACTGTTGGTGGTAGCGGTATTAATCATCGGAACGCTGAAATGCTGTCTGACCACAGACTCGGACAGCATGGACGAAAGTATCAACAAATCACCGGGGATAGTCGCGCATGTCATGGTACTGGACAGTACGGATAATGGTTTTCGGGTGGTTTATGCGACGGCTGCGCCGGTAACGGATGAAAGGTTTGCCGAGATACGCGGCAGACCGGGTATTCTGGAGGGGTTCGAGAACCTGAAACGGGAAGCCCCCGAACACTTCGGCGGCAACCTGCTGGAAACCGATATCTGTGACTTCGCGTTGTACGCCTACCGGTTTCCTATCGATAAGGACGTACGGATACACAACATCTTTGTCGCCGGTAAAGAGAAAATGGACTTCTATGTCCGGAACAACCCGGACCTGCCCGGGTGCGCCACATGGATGCATCACGGCACGGAACAAGGGAACCAATATCTGAATGCCGACGATATAAATTACTGTATACCCAACGGGGGGCGGATTTACCGTTATTGGAAATGCCGTTATCTACTGCAAACTTCTGATACTGACGAGCGTTTCAGTCATTTTACAGAGGAGGAAAGGCTGTACTGAATGCAGCCTTTTCTCTATATATATTACACATAACCATCTGAAAATTAATGATTAAAACGTTTTGTTGGCGCAAAAAATTGGCATATATTTGTATGAAAAAGTGACCCATTGAAAACAGATTGTCAATTGAAAGCAATAGATTGAATATGAAAGAACAGTAATATGACATCGGAAAAATCGCAACTGAAGTTTGCGAGATCGGAAGAGACGGGCGAACTGATAGGGTTCGTTTCGCGCCATTCCAAGACACGTAAATTGATGGGAGTCCGTGAAGACTCAAGATTCGGCAAGCAGATTTGTGTCCTTTCGGAAGACCTGAAAGGAACTCTCGAGCCAAACATACTATACTCGGTAGAGTTGAAACCCATGCACAAAGCCAACGGGTATGTAGTCGTTGCCGCTACCCCCGTGTTATTTCAGGCGCATGTGGAAACAGTGATCGTCCCGAAGACATTGTATCAAGTAACCGTGACGTTCGGCAACAAAAAGATTTTCTTCGACCCGAAAGACGGCAAGAGCGCGATGAGCCGCACGATAGACGGTGTGCTGGAAATCCTCAAGGGACGCAAGGATATCAAGTATAAGGAAGGTGTCATCACCGACTATCTGAATCAGGCGCGTGCTCTGGTACGGCGTATGGAATCCGACGGGTTCATCTATACGGGAGACAGACATCAGGGAGGAATTCAATGAAAGAAAGACCGGTCGTGGGTATTGCGACCGACGGTGCCCATTCTGCAAAAGAGAGGTTGACACGCTTCCGGGCTGTCGACCTCTCTTCAGGAAAAGAACTCTTTTCCAATGTTATCGGTAACTGGACGAACAATATCGGGGAATTTCTCGGCATTGTCGAGGCGGTCAGATATGTCATGGAACATCCGGAAAGTCCGCGAACAATCTACTCGGACAGCATTACGGCCATCACGTGGTATCGTAACAAACAGACAGCCTCTTCACGCAGATGCCCGGCATTGCAGAAAGCGGAGATATTCCTCAAAGTGATGGAGGCAAGAATCAAGGACATAGAAGTGCTGCATTGGGATAACCGCCTGTGGGGTGAGATTCCGGCCGACTTCCAAAACAAATAACATCAATATGGCAAAATTAAAATCACAATCACAGAAATATGTCGAGCTGAAAGAGGAAGACTACCTGCTGCTCATCGAGAATACCATCAAGATGGAAGCCCTGAAGATTGCCGGTATCGAGAAGATGCCCATCTACAAGGCAATGGAACATATCCTTGAACACGAGCACATCGACCTGCTCGTCAAACCCGTTTCAAGGAGATATTCCTGACTCTTTAAGTGGACAATAATACACTCCAATTGGAATAAATCATAGTCCGTTGATTTGCCGTCTTGAACATTGAACTGATATTATTTAACGACAAATTAAATATAAGACCATGTTTTCAGTCAATATCAAAGGACATCGAGACCCGAACAATATAGAATGGGTCAAATTAGAGTTAATCTTCTATAAGAGCGGATATGCCAGAGTTCCCAAAGTTTTGCATATTACCGGATTATACAAACATTGGGATAATAAAGTGCAGCGGTTTGTTGATAAGAGCAGGGAGAGCGAAGAAAAGAACAAGTTAATCCAACGCGAAAAACTGAACTATCTGAAAGTTGCCGAGCGTTGGGAGACAGAGGGAAAAGACTGGCTGCCGGTGGAACTCTCTCATTTCTATGAGCAGAAATCTAAACGGCGCAATCAATATTTGAACGTATCGGAAATGATTGATATATTATACGAACGTTTCATGAAACAAGAACGATATAAAAACGGAAAGATACTATTGAGCATACCAAACGCCCAACACTATCTGTATTTGAAGCGTTCTTTGGAACGTTTCACTCTGTCCAAATATCGGCGATGTTTTTCCAAATTTATGTTCCGGGATATTACAGAACAGTTTCTTCTGGATTATGTACTGTATGAAAAGACCAGAGGAGGGAAAAATGGAACCAGAGGAGGAATCAATCAAAAAATAAAGAAACTTCATGCCGTATGCATGGCTGCAAAACGGGCAAAAGTGTATAATGTGAATCTTGTTGCTTTCGCGTCAGTAAAAGGTTTGTTGAGAACACCTAAAACTGCCCCCAAAGCTGTTTCACATAAAATAATACAACAAATTGAAGAATATGACCGCCAGCATCTTACGTCCAAAGAAATTTTTTATTTGGATATTTTTTTGTTCAGTTATTATACGGCAGGTATGTCTTTGATAGATATTTGCCTTTTGACTAAAGAGAGTATAAAAGAGAATATGCTTGTATATGAACGGACAAAATGTGACCGGCAAGCAAGGACTTTACTGATCGCGAAAGCGAAAATTCTAATTGAAAAATATGCGGACAAAGGATATATGAATTATGTATTCCCGATAATCAGGCATAAAAGAACAACTCAAGTACAAATATATGGTAAGTGTAAACGGCTGTCATCAAAAATCAATGAAACTCTCCGAAAAATATGCCTGCAATTAGGCATCAAACAAAAGATATGTATAAGTTCTGCCCGTAGCAGTTATATTTCAAAAATGATTGATGAAGGCTACCATCCGCTTCAGGTCGCGGAACAAACAGGCAATACTCCACAAACAATTTATCGCTATTATTACACAATTAATGATAAAGAAAAGATGCTGGATGAAATGAATTCCATTTTTTGAATTACATCATGAGTACACCCGCTTAAATTAATACTAATTAATAGTATATAATATGAATTGATGTAAAATAGTAATAATCAGAAAGTTATATTCATAAAGCATGTACGGAGAAATAGATACCATACATGCTTTATTTTTCTCTATATATGCACCTTGCGTTAAAAAGTTGCTCTTTAGTGAATAATGCTAATAAAATTCATATACCTTTGTATTTGGAATGCGTTGGATTTGAGTTGCCTTCATGTATGTAAATACAGACAAATACCAATTTTTGGCGACCAACTAAATCTGATTATCAATCAGTTAATAAATTTACCCCTATACTCAAAGAGGTTATGTCATTTTTTTATTTATTGGTTATTGCTTATAAATATGCTTTATGCTAAATTACATTTTCTAGTTTAAGGGTCCATGCATAATTGCATGGCATTTCATCATAATATAGAGAAGGCACTGTGATTACAATATCCTCTCCTTTCTGCTTCCAAACAATCTTTTTGTCTAATCCCAACATGGAGATTCTAGTTTTATTCGTTACTTTTATTCCTTTCAAAATAACAGTAGGTTTGGGATATTGAGGCAAAATGGCATATACGTCATTTCCTTTTTTTGTAAAAAACACCTCTTTCACGGCATATCCAGGTTCGGGATGAATGGTTTGTTTGAGAATCTCATTTCCACTGACATAATGTTTGCCTTTGGGTTTCCATTCTCTATTGCCTTTTGACCATTGGAAAGATTGCTTCCACATACGTGTACCGTATATAGCTTCACCATTCACACGTAGCCAATCACCAATTTGTAATAACCGTTCTTGCATTATAGGAGGAATTTTTCCGTTTGCATTAGGACCAATACCTAACAGTAAATTTCCACCTTGACTAACCACATTAACCAAAGTCAGCACCAAGGCTTGTGGTAATGTGTAGTCTTCCAGATCTTCATTCTGATTAAAACCAAATGAGAAACCTATGCCACGACACTCCTCCCAAGGCTTATTATATGTACTATTTGTATTACTATATTCTCGGGTATAATAATCCCCATGTTTGCGCCCGGTATTATTAGCCCAACGATCATTTACCACAATACTATCTTTCACCGGAGATTCTGAATAAAGCCAGGATAATGTACGTTCTACCTGCCATATCTTATCATTCATAGAATCGGGACCGTCTGCCCAAATCAGATCCGGTTTATAATTATTGACCAGGTCTTTTAATTGTGGGAAAAAGTGGCGTTCATAGAATAAATCCATTGTCTCACGATTGTATAACGGATTATCCCACTCCCGCAATGAAAAATAACATCCTACTTTCAAATCGGTCTTACGCAAAGCATTTACATATTCTCCAACCAAATCACGATGCGCGCCGATTTCCATACTATTCCAGGGTCTTCCGTATGATTTGGAAGCTTCTTTACTCGGCCATAACGCAAATCCTTCATGATGTTTAGTCGTAAGCACTATATATTTAGCGCCGGCACGCTTAAAAAGGTCCGCCCATTCGTTAGCATCATAACTCATGGCTTTAAACATAGGAGCAAAATCAGCATAAGTGAAATCCTCACCGTACATTTTCTTATGGTAGTCATAAACTTCTGTCCCGGTAAAATCTCCATTTCCAAGTAGAGTCTTCCGGTCCAACCAGTATTTATACCATTCCGAATAAGTGCCCTTGGGCGACCACATTGGTACCGAATACAAGCCCCAGTGGATAAAAATCCCAAACTTTGCATTCTCAAACCAGGAAGGGACAGGTCTTGTATCTAAGGACTCCCATGCAGGAGCATAAGTTTTTTGCCCCATTAAAGAAATAGATACCAAACAAAAAATAGCAATCAGATGTGTTTTCATCGTTTTCAAAATTAAACAGTTATTGTACTATTCTTTAAAGACATTGGCAAATATCTGTCTCTTATACACATCTGACGC
>OWHU01000175.1_pt1 | contig 43039 bp, 35 predicted proteins | sample 1732671 | NCBI WGS metagenome assembly OWHU01 (sample SAMN05065740, study PRJEB22554) | human gut metagenome | biome: ENVO:2100002; feature: ENVO:00000062; material: ENVO:00002003 | host: Homo sapiens | place: USA
GCGGTAGTACGGTCACTGCCAACGGCGGCGACGGCAAAGACGACTACGGCGGCGACGGCATCCGCAGCGACAGCGGCGACGTCACCATTTCCGGCGGTAGTACGGTCACTGCCAACGGCGGCAACGGCGGCAATGTGAGCGGCGACGGCATCCGCAGCGACAGCGGCGACGTCACCATTTCCGGCGGTACGGTCAAAGCCGCTGGCGGCGACAGCAAAGACGGCTACGGCGGCGACGGCATCCGCAGCGGCGGCGTCACCATCTCCGGCGGTACGGTCAACGCCGCTGGCGGCAACGGCGGCAAAGTCGGCGGCTACGGCATCTGCAGCTTCGCCCGTGTCGCCATCTCCGGCGGTACGGTCAACGCCGCTGGCGGTAACGGCAAAAACAGCAACGGCGGCAGCGACGGCATCATCAGCAACGATATCGATCTGTCGGGCAGCCTCGAGCTGACCGCCAAGGCCGGTAGGCCCAACGGCAAGGCCATCTCGTGGGCCGGCAGTGAGCTTGACCTCGACGACATCAAGGACAAGCTGGACCCGGGCGCAAAAGTCACCGCCACCGACGCTAATGGCGAGACCAAGCAGGTCTCTGTTCCCCGCCCTGTGGAGCCGGAAAAGCCTGTTATCCCCGAGGAGTCTTCTTCCTCTTCCGGCGGCGGCTCTGCCGCCCCGTCCGCACCCGCCTCTTCCCTCCCGGGCCTCGTCGTCACCGACAAGGACGGCCAGCGCATCTCCTACACCAGCACCCAGAGCGGCAATACCCTCACCGTCTGCGTCGGACGGTTCACAGCCTCCCTCCACGTCTCGCTGGCCGCCCTGCGTCAGCTGCGGGCTGAGGGCATCGAGACCATCGCCTTCCAGACCGTCCTCTGCTCCACCACCCTCTCGGTGGACGAGCTGCTGGCCATGGGCGGCGAGGACGCCGAAGTCGTCCTGACCCACCGGCTCACCGATTCCAGCCTCACCGTGGGCTGAAGCACCACTCTCCCCTTCCCACAGGCATAGAAAGGCCCCGCTGCCCTGCACATTTCATGCAGAGCGGCGGGGCCTTTTTCTGTTTTACTGCACCCCGGCAGAAACCGGGACTCGTTTTTCCTGCTTTTCGGGCTTTCTGCGCTGCTCTGCGGCGGCAGCGCGGGAGCGGTCGTAACAGTAGCGGATGATGGCCTGACGGCGGACGATGCCGATGAACATTCCCCGGTCATCCACGACGGGGACGAAGTTCTGGTTCATGGCCGCCTCGATGAGCTGGTCCATGCTCGTGGTGACCGTGACGGCCTTGTAGTCCCGCTTGTGGGCAAAATCCCGGATGGGGATGTCCTCTGCCGCCTCAAGGTCGAGGCCGTGGAACTTTTTCAGCCCCCAGAGGATATCCCCTTCCGTCAGGGTCCCCACATACTCTCCCTTGCGGTTGAGCACCGGGATGGATGCGTAGCGGTTGTTCTCCCATTTTTCCAGCGTCTGGCGGAGGGTGAAGTCGTCGTACACATACATCAGGTCCTGCTTGGGGGAAAGGAAAAACAGAATATTCATGAAAACAACTCCTATTGTGAACTTTTCCGCCGCCGGGCCGCAGCTCCTGTGCAGCCGCAGCAAATTCCTGTCTTCAGCACCTTGGCAGCCGAATGCCCCGGCATCCTGCGCCGGATACAGTCTTACTCTTGCCACCTTAGATTTTAGCACTTTTTCATAGTAAGATAAAGATGTCTGCTTCATCTTTTATATTTTATTCACAATCACCTTTTGTTTTGTCGGATAAATATTCACGAAATGGATGCACTGCGAAGGATTTTGTGCTATACTAACAGCAGGAACGCGGCCCTTTGCGGCTCTGTCTGTCTTTCAGTATACCGGCTTTGCGGTGTCGAAACAGACCGAGACGGGTAAGCCGCGCCTGACTTTTTTCTTTCTGTCAGCAATTATATGCTGTACAGCTTCCTCATAAAGTTGTATAATAAAAGTGGTACGCCGCCTTCTCAGGCCCGCGCACCGCCCCGCCGCCGTGCGGACCGGGGTATCATAATGAATAAAAGGAGCAGAGCGACTATGATCACTTCCCGTTTTCCGCTGGGAGATGTCAGCTTCTCAGCCGAGTATTTTTCCACGCTCGTGGGCGAAGCAACCAAACAATGCTACGGCGTGGCCGCAATGGCCCCCCGTGATCTGACCGACCGTGTCCGCAGCGCCGTGCGCGGCGTGGACGACTCGGCCAAGGGCGTCCGTGTCACACAGGAAGAGGGCCGTCTCGTGATCGAGCTGCACATTGCCGTCAGCTACGGGCTGAACATCTCCACCGCCGCGCGTTCCATCTCGCACCGCGTGAAGGACGAGGTGGAGCAGGCCACCGGCCTGAAAGTCGCCCGTGTGGTCGTATCGGTCGATGACGTGGTTGCCTGATGAGACAAAGCCCGCCCGGGGGTACCGGGAAGATATAAGGAGTAAAAAGCAATGATTTCTGGTAAGATCCTGCGCGACGCCATTATTTCCGGCGCAAACAACATCAACAACCAGCGCTCCCGCGTGGACGAGCTGAACGTGTTCCCCGTCCCCGACGGCGACACCGGCACCAACATGGGCATGACCGTCGGCGCAGCCGTCCGTGAGCTGCAGGCCATGGACGACAGCTGCACCGTGGGCGAGGCCGCAAAGACCGCCGCCTCCGCCATGCTGCGCGGCGCCCGCGGCAACTCCGGCGTCATCACCAGCCTGCTGTTCCGCGGCTTCTCCAAAGCTCTGGAGGGCAAAAAGGAGGCTGACGCCGCCGACATCGTGGCTGCGCTGCAGAAGGGCGTCGAGGGCGCTTACAAGGCTGTCATGAAGCCCACCGAAGGCACCATCCTGACCGTTGCCCGCGTCGCTTCCGAGGAAGCTGCTGCCTGCGGCAAAGAGGATGTGGCCGAGCTGTGGGACGTCGTGATGACCGCCGGTCAGAAGGCTCTGGAGGACACCCCCAACCTGCTGCCCGTCCTGAAGAAGGCCGGCGTCGTGGACGCCGGCGGCCAGGGCATCATGATCATCTTCGAGGGCATGGGCAAGGTCTTCCACGGTGAGGACATCGTGGCCGGCGGCGAGGCTGTCCCCAACAAGGCCAAGCTCTCCACCGCCAACGCCGGCAAGGGCGTCTTTACCGATGACCTGATGAAGGTCGAGGACATCAAGAACGGCTACTGCACCCAGTTCCTCATCAACAAGAACGAGGGCGCAAGCGCCGCAAAGATGCGCGCCTTCGCCGAGTCCAACGGCGACAGCGTCGTCTGCATCGAGGACGATGACGTCATTAACCTCCATGTCCACACCGCCGACCCCGGCAAGATCCTGAGCGAGGCCATCAAGTACGGCTACCTCACCAACTTCAAGATCGAGAATATGCACGAGCAGTTCCTGGCCCGCCAGAAGCAGGGCAAGAGTCTCGAGAAGCAGGCTTCCGCCGAGAAGAAGCCCGACCCCTCCAGCGAGTTCATCTACGCTGCCGTTGACCCCAGCCGCGACTACGGCTTCGTTGCTGTCGCCGCCGGGGAGGGCCTGAAGTCTGTCTTCACCGACCTGGCCGCTGACGCTGTCGTCTCCGGCGGTCAGACCATGAACCCCGCCACCGAGGACATCCTTGCCGCCATCCAGAGCGTCCCGGCCAAGACCGTCTTCGTTCTGCCCAACAACAAGAACATCATCATGGCTGCTGAGCAGGCCCAGAAGCTGGCTGACCGTCAGGTGGTCGTTCTGCCCACCCGCACCGTCCCCATGGGCATCACCGCTCTGCTGAACTTCGACCCCTCTGCCACCGTGGAGGCCAACACCATCAACATGATGTCTGCCGCCGATAAGGTCTCCACCGGCCTCATCACCTACGCCGCCCGTGACAGCGAGTACGACGGCAAGCGGATCCGGAAGGGCGAGATCATGGCCCTGGAGAACGGCAAGATCGTCTCCACTTCCAACGACATCACCAAGGCCACCTATCGTCTGGCCCGCGGTATGTGCAAGAAGGATTCCAGCTTTGTCACCATCATCTCCGGCTGCGACGTCTCCGACGAGGATGCCGAGAAGGTGACCGAGATCGTCAAGGCAAAGTGCCCCAACCACGTTGAGGTCAGCCACATCCGCGGCGGTCAGCCGGTCTACTACTATATGATCAGCGTGGAGTAAGCTGCTCCCCTGTTCAGAAACTCAATCGTATAACAAAACGACCTCTGCTTCCGGTCCATCCGGCTGCAGAGGTCGTTTTTTGCTGCAATTTTAGAAGAAGCTCACCTGACTGCTTTCCGGCAGGTCACCCAGAGCGCCCACCTGACGCAGGCGGTCGATGATGCTGCTGCCAACGCCGGAGGCCTGCTGCAGTTCCTCGATGGAGAGATACTCTTCGCCGTGGATGGTCACATTTTCCAGCGCATCGGCGGCGGCACCGCCCAGACCCTTCAGGGAGCAGAAGGGCAGGCGTACCTTGCCGTCCTCCACCACATACTTCGAGCCCCGGCTCTTGCCCAGCTCGATGGGCAGGAACTCGTAGCCCCGCACCAGCATCTCGTTGACCAGCTGGAGCGAGACGAGCACATCTTCATCCTTAGCGTTCTTTTCTTCCTTGAGGCGGCGCTTCACCTCATTCATGTGGGCGCGGGCCACCGCCGCACCGCCCACAGCGGCCTCGTAGTCGATGTCATCGCCGCGGACGGTGAAGTACACCGCATAGAACGCCTGCGGGTGGTAGAGCTTGAACCACATGAGCCGGATGGCCGACATCAGGTAGGCTACCGCATGGGCTTTCGGGAACATATATTTTATCTTGCGGCAGCTCTCGATGTACCAGTCCGGCACATCGTGCTCCCGCATGGCCTCTTCCCAGCCGGGCGCAAAGCCGCCCTTGGCCACCTTGCCCTTACGGACAGCCTCCATAATATCGAAGGCCATCTTGGGCTCGAGGCCCTTGCGCAGCAGATAGAGCATGATACTGTCACGGCAGCCGATGACCTCCGCGATGGTACAGGTGCCGCTGCGGATGAGCTCGTCGGCGTTGCCGGTCCAGACGTCGGTGCCGTGGGACAGGCCCGAGATCTGGATCAGCTCGGAGAAATTCTTGGGACGGGCCTCCACCAGCATTCCGCGCACGAAGTTGGTGCCCATCTCGGGGATGCCGAAGGTGCCGGTCTGGCTGTCGATCTGCTCCGGTGTCACACCCAGCTCTTCCGGGCTGGTGAGCAGGCTGTAGACCTTGGGGTCGTTCATGGGGATGCTGTCCACGGGGATGCCGGTGTACTCCTCGAAATACTTGTAGAAGGTGGGCATATCGTGGCCCAGCTCGTCCAGCTTGAGCAGGGTGTCGTGGAGGTACTTGAACTCGAAGTGGGTGGTCAGCAGGCCGCCCGCCACATCGTCCGCCGGGTGCTGGATGGGGCAGAAATCGTAGATCTCATAGGTGTCCGGCACGACGACCATGCCGCCGGGATGCTGGCCGGTGGTACGCTTGACGCCGGTACAGCCCAGCGTCAGACGGTTCTCCTCGGCATGGTTGACCGTTCTCCCCCGATCATCCAGATACTTTTTGACGTAACCGTAGGCCGTCTTGTCCTGAATACCGGAGACGGTGCCGGCCTTGAAGACGTTGGCCTTGCCGAACAGCTCTTCCGTGTAGCGGTGGACGTTGGACTGGTATTCGCCCGAGAAGTTCAGGTCAATATCAGGCTCCTTGTCGCCGTAGAAACCAAGGAAGGTCTCGAAAGGGATGTCGTGGCCGTCCACCAGCATCCGGGTGCCGCAGTGGGGGCAGTTCTTGTCGGGCAGGTCGAAGCCGTCGTCCACGCTGCCATCGGTGATGAACTCGCTGTACTTGCACTTGGGGCAGCGGTAATGGGGCGGCAGACTGTTGACCTCCGAGATTCCGGAGAAGTGGGCCACAGCCGACGAGCCGACCGAACCACGACTGCCCACCTGATAGCCGCCCGCGTTGGAATAGGCCACCAGCTTGACCGCGATGACGTACAGGACGGCGTAGCCGTGGCCGCAGATGGAGTCCAGCTCTTTTTGCAGGCGCTTCTCCACGATCTCGGGCAGCGGGTCGCCGTAGTCCCGCTTGGCGTGTTCCCAGGTCGCATCCCGGAGCTGCTGTTCTGCGCCCTCGATGCTGGGCGGGTAGGTGCCGCGCGGGATGGCGCGGACGTTGCCGTCGATGCTGGCCGCTATCTTGCGGGGATTGGTCACGACGATCTCGTAGGCCTTTTCCTTTGGCAGGTAGCTGAACTGGTTCAGCATATCCTCGGTGGTGCGGTAGAACAGGGGCGGCTGGTTGTCCGCATCCTTGAAGCCGTTGCCCGCCTGCAGGACAGAGCGGTAGATGGCGTCCTCCGGCTCGGTGAAATGGACGTCGCCGGTGGCGATGACAGGCTTGTGCAGGTCTTCGCCCAGCTTGATAACGGTGCGGTTGAAGTCCTTGATGACCTCTTCGCTCTCCACCTTGCCCTCCCGCACCATATAGGCGTTGTTGCCCAGGGGCTGAACCTCCAAAACATCGTAGTACGATGCAATTTTCTTCAGTTCTTCGTAGGAGCGGCCCTCCACGATTGCCCTGTAAAGCTCTCCTGCTTCACAGGCAGAAGTGAGGATAAGGCCGTCCCGATACTTGTTCAGAAGGCTGCGGGGGACGCGGGGCTTCTTGAAGAAGTAGTTGACATGGGCCTCGCTGACGATTTTATAGAGGTTTTTCAGGCCCATCTGGCTGCGCACGAGGATGATGAGGTGATAATACTTCTTTTTCAGCACCTCGCGGTTCCCGCCGAGGCCGGTGTTGATGCCGCTGACGGCGGTGACCTGCTTTTCCTCCAGATCTTTCAGCATGACGCAGAAGATGCGGCCCAGTGCGGCAGAGTCCTCGCAGGCGCGGTGGGCCTCGTAGGCGGGCAGCTCCAAATGCTTGTTGATGGTCCCCTGCTTGTAGTTGTGGAGGCCGGGGTACATGGCCTGAGCCATGGTCAGGGTGTCGATATAGGTCGGCTCAAACTCGATGCCGCTCCGCTTGGCGGCGGCGCGGAGGAACCGGATGTCGAAGGAGTGGGCGTTGTGGCCCACAAGGATACGGCCATCCACAAAGTCGAGGAAGGCTTTCAGCGCCTCGGCCTCGCCGGGGGCGTCAGCCACCATCTCGTTGGTGATGCCGGTCAGCTCGGTGATCTTGGAGGTGATGGGCTTTCCGGGTTTTACGAAGGTGTCGAATTCTTCCACCACCTCCCCGTTCCGCACGATGACCGCGCCGATCTCTGTCAGGTACTCCACGCCGGGGTCGAGGCCCGTCGTCTCAGTGTCGAAGACGCAGAACTCACCGTTCAGCGGCTCGTCTTTCACGCCGTAGACGCAGGGTATCATGTCATCGACAAAGTAGGCCTCACAGCCGTAGATGAGCTTGAAGTCCGGGTCTGTCTTGTGGATGGCATCCGCAGCCAGCATAGCCTCGGGGTAGCCCTGACAGACGCCGTGGTCGGTGATGGCGATGGCCGGGTGGCCCATCCGGTGGGCCAGCTTGACGATGCCGCCGGGGTCGCAGAAGGCGTCCATGCTGGACAGCTTGGTATGCAGATGCAGCTCCACCCGCTTGACGGGGGCGTTGTCCTCCCGCTTTTTGCGCTCGACAAAGAGGACGTCGTAGGGCCAGACGATATAGTCGTGCTCGTACTTATCGTAGGAGCAGTCGCCGCGCACCACGACCGTTGTACCCTTGGGGATGGACTCCCACTTGGAGCAGTCCTCCCCTTCCTGCGCACGGATCTTCAGGTTGATGGAGCCGGTGTAATCGGTGATGGAGACAGTGTATATCTTGCGGAAGTTGCCCTTCACCTCGGTGAAGAAGACGTCGCCCCAAATCATGCACTTGCCGCCCTCGCCGCCCAGATCCTTGAGAGGGGTGAGGTTTTTCGGGGTGAACATCTTACCGTGGAAGATGGTGACGGGCTTGTCCGTGAGGTCGAGGCCCTCCACCTTGATGGAGGGAGCAGTGTTCTTTTTCTCAAACTTGACGACGGGCGGCGCAATTTTCCGCTCGAGCTTTTCTTCCATCTGGCGCTGTTCGGCCTCGCCCACGCTGCTTTCCAGCGTCACTTTGGGCTTTACGCCAGTGTGGGCAGCGATGCGCTCCGCCAGCAGGCGCTCGAACTGCATCTCCTGCAAAAACTTCGTGCCGTGGCAGACGCCGATGGTGATGTTCTGGCCGGTGATGGTGATGCGGCAGCGGTCGAGAAAGCCGTTGATGGGGACACCGTCCCGCTTCATCTCCTCCATCAGCTCCCGCAGACCGGCTTCATCCAGCGTCGCATAGCCGAAAAGATTGTTGATGCGGAGCTCGAAGCCCTCGTAATCCGGTGCCAGCGAGGCCAGCAGCCGGGCGCACAGCCCCTTGTCCAGCGGGGCAGAACTGCGCAGCGTAAAGATGACCTGCCGCTCCTGCCGCAGCATCTGGGCGTGCTCGACGACCACGCGGCCAAAACAGGCCGCAAAGTCCGGGTCCGCCATAAACTGCGGCCATAGCTGGGAAACAAGTGGTGTCACAGTGGTACTCCTTTTCTATCAGATAACAGCACAAACTGCCGCGCCCCGGAAAAGGGCGTGGCAGCAGGTTGTTTTTGAGCTTACAGCTTATCGATCTCCTCCATGAACTGGTCGAGGATATTATCCCCCGTCAGCTTCCTGACGGGTTCGCCGTGGACGAACAGCACTGCCTCGCCCTTGCCGCCGGCAATGCCGATGTCAGCCTCACGGGCCTCGCCGGGGCCGTTGACGACACAGCCCATGACAGCCACCTTGATGGACTTTTTGCAGCCCTGGAGCCGACGCTCCACCTCATTGGCGATTTCGGTGCAGGGGTACTGGGTGCGGCCGCAGGTCGGGCAGGTGATGACCTCCGGGCCGGCCACCGGGAAGCCGACAGCGCGCAGGATATTGTAGCCTGCTTCCACTTCCTTCTCAGGGTCAGCGGCCAGCGAGACACGAATGGTGTCGCCGATACCCTCCAGCAGCATCCCGCCGATGCCCATGCCGCTCTTGAGCAGACCCATCTGGTAAGTGCCGGCCTCAGTGACGCCCACATGGAGCGGGTAGTCGGTCACAGCGCTGAGCTGGCGGTATGCCTCCATCATGCGGGGGACGTTGGAATTCTTGATGGAGATGACGATGTTGTTGAAGTCGAACTTTTCCAGCAGGCGGACATGGTACAGAGCGCTCTCCACCATCGCTTCCGGCACAGGTGCGCCGTACTTGGCGAGGATGTGCTTTTCCAGACTGCCTCCGTTGACGCCGATGCGGATGGGGATATTTTTCTGCTGGCAGGCATCCACGACCGCCTTCACGCGGTCATCGTCGCCGATGTTGCCCGGGTTGATGCGGATCTTATCCACGCCCACGTCGGCACAGGCGATGGCAGCCTTGTAGTCGAAGTGGATGTCCGCCACGATGGGGATATTCACGGCGTTCTTGACCGCCTCAATGCACTTGGCGTCTGCCGCGCTGGGACAGGTCACACGCAAGATCTGACAGCCTGCCGCTTCGCAGCGCTTTGCCTGCGCCACATTGCCCTCGATGTCCTCCACCGGGACGTTCAGCATGGTCTGCACGGCAATGGGATTCTTGCCGCCGATGGTCACATTGCCGATCTTCACTTCACGTTTCAGCTGCCGCATGGTTTTACCCCTTTCAAACTGCTCCGGTCACGAGCCGGACGATGTCATTGTACGTTGCAAAGAGCATCAGGCCGAACAGCAGCGCAAAGGCTGCGACGGTCAGGCTGCCCTGGATCTTTTCCGGCACTGCATGGCCGGTGACTGCCTCGATGAGCAGGAAGACGATCTTGCCGCCGTCCAGCGCCGGGAACGGCAGCAGATTCAAGACGCCGAGGTTGATGGTGATGAGCCCCAGCATCTCAGCCACATCCTCCCAGCCGTAGCTTGCGGCCTGACCGATGGCGGTCACGATGCCCACCGGGCCGGACAGGTCGTTGATGCTCTCGCGGCCCCGCAGAAGGTCGGCCAGCGAGGTATAGATGATGCGTCCATAATAGATGACGCTGTTGGCCGACTCTTTCAGGACGTTCAGCGGTGTTTTTTTGAGGCCGTAGACTGTAAAGCCCAGTGTCATGTGGGTCTGGCCCTGCTCATCCTGCCAGGTGTCGAACTGGACGTCCGGCAGCTCCACGAGCCTGCCGTCCCGGCGGACGGTGAAGTCTGCGCGGTAGCTCTCGGTGCGCATGAGCTCGTAGAGCATATCGTTGGCCACGAAGCAGTGCCGCCCGTTGACGGCCACGATCTCGTCGCCGGCCTGCAGGCCGGTCTGGCCGCAGAGGGCGTTGTCCTCCACGGCATAGATGACCTTGCTGGTGATGGGCTCACTGCGCAGCGAGATGAGGAGCAGCAGCACCACGAAGCCCAGCACGAAGTTCATCACCGCGCCTGCCGCCATCACCAGCATCCGCTGCCAGACAGCCGCCTCGTTCAGCGGCTTGCCTGTCCGCTGCGCCAGCACCTCCGGCGGGATGTCCGGGCCGTCATCGTCCCCGCTTCCACCCTCGGCCTGCTCGCTCTCGGGGCTCTCCTCCCCTTCCAGCGCCACAAAGCCGCCTACGGGCAGGAGCCGCAGAGTATACTGTGTGCCTTTGCGGTAGGTCTTGATGAGGGTCGGACCCATGCCAATGGAAAACTCGTTGACCTGGACCCCGCAGAGCTTTGCCACTGCAAAATGGCCGAACTCGTGGATGGCGATGACTGCGCCGAAGATGAGCAGCGCGGCAGCAAAGGTGATGAAAACTGACATTATTTCTCCTATATTACAGATGTGCTCTCACGAATGCGCGGGCCATACGGTCACACTCATACACATCCGCGAGGCTGTAGTCGCCGCCGAAGCTGTCGCTGTCCACGACAGCCTCCACCAGACGGCCGATGTCGAGGAAGCCGATCTTATCCTCGAGGAAGAGCTTGACGGCCTCCTCGTTGGCACCGTTGGCGGCGCAGGGGCCGAGACCGCCCTTTCGGATGGCCTTCTTGCAGGCGGCGAGGCAGCGGAACGTCTCCTCGTCGGCCACATCGAAGGTCAGCAGCTTGAGGGTGGTGAAGTCCAGCTCCGGCACAACGCCCGGCACACGGGCCGGATAGGTCAGCGCATACTGGATGGGGATGCGCATATCCGGCACACCCAGCTGGGCGATGATGGAGTTGTCGCTGTACTGCACCGCCGAGTGGACGATGCTCTGACGCTGGACGACGATTTGGATCTTCTCCGGAGGCAGACCGAACAGCCACACAGCCTCGATGAGCTCGAGGCCCTTATTCATCAGGGTGGCGCTGTCGATGGTGATCTTTGCGCCCATGTTCCAGTTGGGATGCTTGAGGGCATCGGCCTTGGTCTTGCCCCGCAGCTCTTCGGTCTTCATGCCGAAGAAGGGGCCGCCGGAGGCCGTCAGCAGGATCTTGGTCAGGCTCTTGGCGCTCTCCTTATCCTGCAGGCACTGGAAGATGGCCGAGTGCTCACTGTCCACAGGCAGCAGCTTGACGCCGTGCTTCGCCACGGCCTGAGTAACAAGATGGCCTCCAGTGACGAGGCTTTCCTTGTTGGCGAGGGCCAGGTCATGGCCGCTCTCGATGGCGGCAAGGCTTGCGCCGAGGCCCGCGATGCCCACCACGCTGTTCAGCACCACGTCCGGGCCGTCCATCGCGGCGAGGGCCTTCAGGCCCTCCGGGCCGGTCAGGAGCCTGGGTGCATCGGCGCGGCCGGCCAGCGCAGCCGAAAGCTTTTCGGCACCGGCCTCACTGGTCATACAGACGTATTTCGGGTGGAATTCTTCTATCTGCTGCAAAATTTTATCCGTCTGGCTGTGAGCCGACAGGCCGAACACCTCATACCCTTGAGCGCGGATGACATCGAGACTCTGGGTGCCGATGGAGCCGGTAGAGCCCAGCAGCGTGATTTTCTTAGCCATAAAGAATCTATCTCCTGCTGATTTTAATTGTAGAATGCTGCGATGACCACCATGGTGACGAAGGGCGCGATGAACATCACGCTGTCGAAGCGGTCGAGGATGCCGCCGTGGCCCGGGAAGATGGTGCCGTAGTCCTTGATGCCGCACTGGCGCTTGACCACGCTGGCGAACAGGTCGCCGTAGATGCCCAGCACCGCAGCCACACAGGCCAGCAGCGCAATAATAACATACATGGATACGCCAATGTTGGAGCGGGTGAACTCTTCCATCCGGTCTGCTGCGATGGAGTAGATGACCGTGACCAGCACACCGAACACCATCGTGCCCAGCACGCCGCCAATAGCACCCTCCACCGTCTTTTTGGGGCTGACCACCGGGCAGAGCTTATGCTTGCCAAAGGCGCGGCCCGCGAAGTAGGCGCAGGTATCGCCGCCCCAGGCGAAGCAGAGGATGAGCAGGATGAAGAAGATGGCGTCGTAGCCATACTCCTCCACCGGCAGCATCTCCTTGAGCCGGATGAACGAGTAGAAGCAGAAGATCACAATGCCCGAAAACATGGCGAGGCCGCTGGCTTTCTGGTAGCTGATAACGCCGTTGCGCACTACAAGGTAGATGGCATAGAACAGCACCACGAGGAAGGAAGCGGGCATCACCATCGCCCGGAAGACGCTGTAGCTCGACAGCATGATGAGCAGTGTGTAGGGCACCAGAACAGCCAGCAGCGGCCAGTCCTGCTTTTCAAAACCCAGCGCAGAGTAAATTTCATGCAGGGCGATGAGGGTGATGGCCGCGATGACCAGATTGAACACCAGCGTATCGAAGGTGAACAGGACGCCTGCCAGAACGATCAGGCCCACCACGGCTGTGATGATTCGTGTTTTCATAGTTTCATGTTCTCCTTTGTTTCGTCCGGGAGCCGCTCCCCTGCTCTGGCAGGGTCTGCAGCGTCAGCGCCCGAGGAAATACCGGGCGCTCTCCGGGGGCCGCGCACGCTGCGCGGCATCTTGCGTATCAGTCGCTGCTCTCAGAGTCCGCCGAAGCGGCGGGAGCGCCGGTTGAACTCCATGATGGCGGCATCGAGGTCATCACGGGTGAAATCAGGCCACAGAACGTCCATCTCCACCAGCTCCGAGTAGGCTGCCTGCCAGAGCATGAAGTTGGAGAGCCGCTTTTCTCCGCTGGGGCGGAGGATGAAGTCGGGGTCTTTCTGGCCGGCGGTGTACATCTGGGCCGAAAGAGCCTCTTCCGTGATGTCCTCAGGCTTCAGCTCGCCCGCAGCCGCCCTGGCCGCGAGGCTCTGGGCCGCCCGGACGATCTCAGGCCGTCCGCCGTAGTTGATGGCGATGTTGATGGTCAGGCCGGTCTTGCAGGCAGAGTCCCGCTCCAGCTTGTTCATCAGCTCCTGCAGCTTGGGCTCCAGCACCGTGCGGTCGCCCATGAAGCAGATGCGGACGTTCCGGTTCTCGTAGTCGAAGCCCTTGATGAGGTATTCGCCGAACAGCCGCATGATCGCGCCTACCTCCTCGGCGGGACGCTTCCAGTTTTCGGTCGAGAATGCGTAAAAATACACCGACTCTACGCCCAGTTCATCGCAGTAGTCCGCAATGTCCTGAAAGACCTGTGCGCCCTTTTTATGGCCGGCGGTGCGGGGCAGGCCGCGGCTCTTGGCCCAGCGGCCGTTGCCGTCCATGATGATGCCGATGGACAGTCCCTTCGCAAAATCCTTTGAATGTTCCATGCTCTTCTTCCTCTACGTCTCGTCTGGCAAAAAGTGCCGCGCACCTTCTTTCAGCGCACGGCACCCCCCTGCTTTGCCTGCAGTCGGAATCAGACGGACATGATCTCCTTCTGCTTCTCTTCCACGGCAGCGTCGATGTTCTTCACATACTTGTCGGTCAGCTTCTGGACGTCCTCTTCCATGGTCTTCTGGGTGTCCTCGGTCAGTTCACCGGCCTTCTTCATGGCCTTGGCCTTATCCATGGCGTCACGGCGGACGTTGCGGACGGCGACCTTTGCCTCCTCGCCCATCTTGGAGACTTCCTTGGCCAGCTGCTTGCGGCGCTCCTCGGTGGGAGCCGGGAAGTTCAGACGGATGGTCTGGCCGTCATCAATGGGGTTGATGCCCACATCGCTGGCCAGGATCGCCTTGCTGATGGCGCGCAGCAGGGTGCGGTCCCACGGGGTGATGGTCAGGGTGCGGGCCTCGCTGACAGCCACAGAAGCCACCTGCTGGATGGGCGTGGGAGAACCGTAGTAATCCACGGTCACCTTGTCCAGAACGCCGGGGTTGGCGCGGCCTGCGCGCACGGTCTTCAGCTCGCGCTCCAGATGCTCGACTGCGCTCTTCATCTTTTCTTCGAATGCCTTGGTGTTGCTGCTCATTGTCCTTGTCTCCTGTTTGTTATCAATTCTCACCAGCCGCGAAAAGGCGTCTGGGATATTCTATTGTCGGAAGCGGGGCGGTATGCTCAGCCCTCGTAGACCAGTGTACCCACGTTCTCACCCTGCACAGCGCGGGCGATGTTGTCGGGGTCGGCCAGGTCAAACACGAGGATGGGGAGCTTGTTGTCCCGGCAGAGGGTGGCGGCAGTGCCGTCCATAACAGCCAGACGGTCTTCCAGCACCTTGGTAAAGGTAAGGGTCTCGTACTTCTTTGCATCGGGGTACTTGTGGGGGTCCTTGTCATAGACGCCGTCCACCATCGTGGCCTTGAACATGATGTCTGCGCTCACCTCAACGGCGCGCAGGGCAGTGGTCGTGTCGGTGGAGAAGAAGGGGTTGCCCGTACCGCCGCCGAAGATGGCGATCTTGCCCTCGTCCATTGCGCGGAGCGCGTCCTTGCGGGTGAAGGCCGGGGCCACCTGCGGCATGGTGATGGAGGTGAACACCTCGGTCGGTACACCCAGCTGCTCCAGCTTGTCGGAGACAGCCAGAGCGTTCATCACCGTTGCCAGCATACCGATCTTGTCGGCCAGCGTACGCTCCATCCTGCCGCTGGAACGGCCGCGCCAGAAGTTGCCGCCGCCCACGACGATGCCGATCTGAACGCCCAGCTCATGGGCCTTCTTTACGCCGCCGCAGATCGCGTCCATGGTCGGCTCGTCGAAACCGGTCCCCTTTTCGCCGCCGAGGGCCTCACCGCTGATCTTCAGAAGGATGCGCTGATATTTCAATGCCATAATAACATACACCACCTGTATCAGATTTGGCCGCGCTGTGCGCCGCCGGTTTTATCTCCTGTCTATTTTACAATAAAACTGCTCCAAAGTAAACAGGCAAACGCCAGCTCAGCGGCAAAGGTTTCTTCTCCTTCTGCACTTTGGGCAAAAAATGCTGGACATTTGCCGCGAATCATGCTATAATACTGCTTGCATCCCGGCAAAACAGAATATGCGGGCATCGTACATCGGCTAGTATATCAGCCTTCCACGCTGAGGAGGTGGGTTCGATTCCCATTGCCCGCTCCACCAAAAACCGCCTAGATTCGTCAGAATCTGGGCGGTTTTCTTATGTTCTGGTTGCACTTCTATTTTTTGTTCATTCGAACCGCCGCTCTCTTCCCTGCTTTTTTGCACGTTCTCTTGATATTTTAGCTATTATGGAGTATACTAAAAATAGCTAAAACAAGGAGGTGCCTTTATGGTTGCTGCAACTGCTACTGCAACGGAAATGCAGAATAATTTTGGACGCTACCTGAATCTGGTTCTGAACGGTCAGGAAATCATCGTCACGAAAAACGGGCGCGAAGTTGGGCGTTTCATCCCGAAGGGGGCTGCGGTGTCTTATCTGACGGACTCTTTGACCGGCATCCTGCACGGCGATATTGAGCTTGACGAAGCAAAGTCGGAAAGGCTGGCAGAAAAGTATGGTGTTACTGATTGACGCAAATATCATTCTGGATGTTCTGCTGAACCGTCCCGAGTTCGTCAAAGAATCCTCTCTTGTCTGGAAGCTCTGCGAAACTGAGCAGGCAAAGGGGTATATCTCTGCGCTGACGTTTGCGAATTTGGTCTACATCATGCGTAAACAGCTTACTCCGGAGAAAATTGAAGATGTTCTCCAGCGGCTCGGCTTGATCTTCGAATTTGCAGACCTCACTTCTGCCGACGTGTCTAAGGCGGCTGCGCTGCATTGGGCTGATTTTGAAGATGCAGTTCAGAGCGTCACCGCTGAACGGATCCATGCCAACTACATCATTACCCGCAATGTCCGGGACTTCACCAAAAGCAGCGTTATGGCATTTACACCCGCAGAGCTTCTGGCTCGGGTGTGAGCCTTTCCGCCTCCCTCCCCCATTCTTCGGCGGGTCGTTTGTGTCTTTTTAGGGCGCTTAGATATCAGCATCTTCTCGAATCCTCCTAAGATATTTTTTCTTGCTTTTTAGATTTTATGTGATATTATCAAGACACAATAAGCAAAAGAGGTGATTCTTTATGGCCACCCGCAGCCACCCCGAATCTGCCCGTATCATCCGCGAGGCACGGCAGGCCGCCGGGCTGACGCAGCTGGAGCTTGCGGAGAAGCTTGGTGTCACCATCGGCACGATCGGCTATTATGAGCGAGGCGCCGGGATGCCCAAAACAGATAATCTCTTTGCACTCTGCGACATCCTGCACATCAGACCCGCCGACCTCCTGCGCGCCGATTCATAAACCTGACGCCCCCGCCAGTGTTTCCACCAGCGGGGGCGATGCTGCAAGAAAGCGGCCCTCTTCCCTTTTCCGGGAGGGGGCCGCTTTCCTATTGTAATAGCAATAACAGTTTCAGAGTCTTTTTACATCTTCCACCGGCTCTTGCCCGCCCGGGTATCGATATGCACCCAGCCGGTGCTGCGCTTCGGGTGGGCGGCGTCCTTCGGATACCGTCCAATGCCGCCCCGGGAGGGCAGCAGGGTCTCGGCGTAGGCGGCGACGGCAGCCACCGGCACACCCTCGACGTGGAGATCCGCCGCCCGGCCCAGAAGGTGCTGGCTCGACTTGCTGCCGCCCACGGCAGCGTTGTGGGCAGCGGTGCGGTATCCGCTGGTGATATGTACCGGCTTGCCGAAGTGTTCCCGGATGCACTGCAGCAGCACCACAAGCTCCTCGTCGAGGAGGACAACATCGCTGCCCTTGCAGGCAAACTCCCGCACCTTGAAGCTGGGTGAGAGCTGCCGGGTGGAGTCCCGGGACATGAAATATTCCTTGATTGCGATAGAGACCACGACCTTTCTTTTTGTTGACTTTTTGATCGAATGATGCAATGCGGTCATTTCCTGTGCGGAGGCTTCTGCCGATACCCTCCGCACGCAGGCAAAAACTTCGAGCCGTTTCCCGCACAGATGCCGGCCTCTGCGCCCATGAAACAACTTTATTTTGTCATCTTTGCCTTTTCTTGTGCCATATGGTAGCATTTTACGCATTCAAAGTCAACGATTCTCGTGAAATAGTCGGAAACTTGTGCAAAAGCGCACAGAAAACTGTGTTTTCCACTTTTGGACGCAAAAAAGAATCGACCCGAGCCGTGTGAGGGTACACGAACTCGGGTCGGTTTTCCATCATTTTATTTCAGAACGATGTTTTCGGAGCAGCTATGCCGCCGGGATGTTTGCCTCATCTGTCCCACTTGTCGCAGAGAGCGTTGATCTGGTCGGCGAACTTGGCGAGGTCCTTGTTGGCACCGCCCTCGTTGTGCTCGATGACCCGTAGCAGGCGCTTGCCGGCATTGAGCAGGCGCTGGAAGACGGTAGCCGCACGGGCTGCACCCTCGCTGATGTGGTGTTCGATGCGGATACGGGTGCCTTCCTTCAGGCAGACTGCACCCTCGGCACCGATGGCCCACTGCTCACCATTATAAGGTGCGCAGGCGTTGAAGCCCTGCTCCGTGAGGGTCTGGGCAAAGATGTTCTCCACCTCATCCTCGCCGTGGATGATGAACACCCGCTTGGGCTTCGGCTCAAAGGAGTTGACCCACTTCAGCAGGCCCTCCCTGTCGGCGTGGCCCGAAAGGCCGGTGAGCTGGCAGATCTCCGCCTGCACCTCGATGGATTCGCCGAAGAGCTTCACGTTGTCCGCACCCTCCAGCAGAGAGCGGCCCAGTGTGTTCACGGCCTGATAGCCCACAAAGAGGATGGTGCATTCCTTCCTCCAGAGGTTGTGCTTGAGGTGGTGGCGGATACGGCCCGCTTCGCACATGCCGCTGGCCGAGATGATGACCTTCGGCACGGGGTCGGTGTTAATGGCACGGGACTCATCGCTGGTGACGCTGACCTTCAGGCCCGGGAACTGGATGGGGTCGATGCCCTTTGCCAGCAGGGCGTTGGTCTCTTCATCAAAGCAGGAGGAGTCGGTGTCCTTGAAGATACGGGTGGCCTCGATGGCCAGCGGGCTGTCGATGTACACCGGGAAACAGCCGTGGCCGGTGACCAGATTCTTTTCCTTTATCTCGCGGATGAAGTAGAGCAGTTCCTGGGTGCGGCCCACTGCAAAGCTCGGGATGACCACATTGCCGCCGCGGTCGAAGGTGCGCTGCAGGATCTTCGCCAGCTCTGCCACATAGTCGGGCCGCGGGCCGTGGCTGCGGTCACCGTAGGTGGACTCCATAAAGACATAGTCTGCGTCCTTCAGATACGTGGGATCTTTGATGATAGGCTGGTCGTGGTTGCCGATGTCGCCGGAGAAGACCAGCTTTGTGGTCGCGCCGTTCTCCGTCACCCAGATCTCGATGCTGGACGAGCCCAGCAGATGGCCCACATCCACAAAGCGGATGACGATGCCGGGCGCAAGCTCGATCTCTTTATTGTAATCATAGCCCCGGAACAGCGCGATGGCTGCCTCGGCGTCCTGAATGGTGTACATGGGTTCCACAGGCTCTGCACCGGAGCGCTGGCCCTTGCGGTTCTTCCACTCGGCTTCGAATTCCTGGATGTGCGCCGAGTCGCGCAGCATGATGCTGCACAGTTCTGCCGTGGGCCTGGTGGCGTAGATCCTGCCCCGGAAGCCGTTGCGCACCAGAAGAGGCAGAAGGCCCGTGTGGTCGATATGGGCATGGGTGGCCAGCACGCCGTCGATCTCGCCCGGCTCAACGGGGATAGGCTGGTTCTCATAGACATCCTTGCCCTGTTCCATACCACAGTCAATGAGGTAGCGCTGTCCCGCCGCTTCCAAGAGGGTACAGCTGCCGGTCACTTCGTGGTTGGCACCCAAAAACGTCAGTTTCATAGACACACCTCCAACGGGATCATCCAACTTTAGTACATTAAGTATATCACGTTTCGCGCTGTAATGCCGCCCAAATCGATCGCCGATTCTCAGGCAAAACGCCGAATCCATCAAAAATTTTTTATACAATCTTGACAAACCACCCCCGGATGATATAAACTTAAATCGTATGACGTAACTTCTACTGAGATTCAAAATAGAGAGGTTGTATTTTATGGTTCGTAACGATTTGCGCAATGTCGCTATCATCGCTCACGTTGACCACGGCAAGACCACGCTGGTGGACGCCCTGCTGCGCCAGAGCGGCGCTTTCCGCGACAATCAGGCTGTGGCTGAGCGTGTCATGGACAGCGGTGACATCGAGCGTGAGCGCGGCATCACCATTCTGGCCAAGAACTGCTCCTGCACCTACAAGGGCGTCAAGATCAATATCGTCGATACCCCGGGCCACGCCGACTTCGGCGGTGAGGTCGAGCGCGTGCTGAAGATGGTCAACGGCGTTCTGCTGCTGGTGGACGCTGCTGAGGGCTGCATGCCTCAGACCCGTTTCGTGCTGCAGAAGGCTCTGCAGCAGAATCTGAGCCTTGTGGTCGCCATCAACAAGATCGACCGTCCCGATGCCCGCATCAAGGAAGTCATCGACGAGGTCCTCTACCTGCTGATGGATCTGGGTGCTACCGACGAGCAGCTGGACTGCCCCATGCTGTTCTGCTGCGGCCGTGACGGCACTGCAAGCCTTGACCCCGATGTACCCGGCACTGACCTGGTCCCCCTGTTCGACACCCTGCTGAGCACCATCAAGCCGCCCGAGGGCGACCCCGAGGCTCCCTTCCAGATGCTGGTGTCCTCTGTGGACTACAACGAGTTCGTTGGCCGCATCGGCATCGGCCGCATCCAGAACGGCGTCGCCAAGGTGGGCGAGGAAGTGGTCGTGTGCGACTGGCACAACCCCGACCTCAAGATGCGCGGCCGTCTGACCAAGCTGTATGACTTCCAGGCCAATGGCCGTCAGCCCTGCGACAACATCACCGCAGGCGACATCGTGGCTTTCTCCGGTCTGCCTGACGTCACCATCGGCAACACCCTGTGCAGCCCCTCCAATATCGAGCCGCTGCCCTTCGTGAAGATCAACGACCCCACCGTCGAGATGACCTTCTCCGTCAACGACAGCCCGCTGGCCGGCCGTGAGGGCAAGTATGTCACCAGCCGCCAGATCCGTGACCGTCTGCAGAAAGAGCTGCTGAAGGACGTCGCTCTGAAGGTGGAGGATTCCGCCACCACCGATTCCTTCCGTGTCATGGGCCGTGGTGAGATGCATCTGTCCATCCTCATCGAGACCATGCGCCGCGAAGGCTATGAGCTGCAGGTCTCTCCCCCGCACGTTCTGACCAAGGTCATCGACGGCAAGACCTACGAGCCTATGGAGCACGTCGTCATCGACGTCCCCACTCAGTATCAGGGTGCTGTCATGACCGGTCTGGGCCAGCGCAAGGCCATCCTGCAGCAGATGGAGTCTCTGGGTTCCGACCGTGTGCGTCTGGAGTTCCGTATGCCCAGCCGCGGCCTGTTCGGCTACCGCAACCAGTTCCTGACCGATACCCACGGCGAGGGCATCATCAACCAGATCTTCGACGGCTATGACGTCTGGGCTGGCATGATCGCCAACCGCTCCACCGGTTCTCTGGTCAGCTTTGAGACCGGCGAGGCCGTCACCTACGGCCTGTTCAACGCGCAGCAGCGCGGCACTCTGCTGGTGGGCGCCGGCGAGAAGGTCTACGAGGGCATGGTCATCGGCTACACCGCTTCCGGCGAGGACGTCGATGTCAACGTCTGCAAGACCAAGCACCTGACCAATACCCGTGCTTCCGGCTCTGACGACGCTCTGCGCCTCATCCCCATCAGCAAGCTGAGCCTCGAGGGCTGCCTCGAATTCCTGGCTCAGGACGAGCTGCTGGAGGTCACTCCTGAGAACCTGCGCATCCGCAAGCAGATCCTCAACCACGAGCAGCGCATGAAGGCCAAGAGCAAGCTGAAGTAATTCGTCCCTCTGCCCTTCTCCATAAAAACAAAACGTCCCGTCCTCCGTATCACTGGTACAGGGGGCGGGATTTTTGCTGCAAAAAAGCATCCGTGATGTTTTTCTCCCCCTCCCGGGGCAGGGCATCACGGATGCTTTTGTTCTTTTTGGTTTTGCGCTCAGCCTGCATAGGCGCTGCCGGGCGTCCATGCATTATCGGCAGAATACTTGGCGTGGTTGCGCAGATAAGTGACCCACGCGCCGTAGCCGTTGCCCGCCGAGAAGTGGACGCCGTCCGGCGCAGCCAGCACCTCTTTCAGGTTGCCCTCGCCGTCGGCCAGCGTCTCCCACAAATCGAGGTAGACGCAGCCCTTATCTGCGGCCAGCAGGGCCAGCTGCTCGTTCACCGAGCGGATGATGTCCGAGGCAAGGCCCGGCTTCTCCGCTGCGGCCTCGGGGCGGACGGGCGGGATGGACTCCACATAGATGACACAGTCCTCCCCCAGCGTCTGGCGCAGCACATCCAGCATCTGGCCGTAGTAAGCGAGGAAGCGGTCTGCCGCACCCACGGTGGTCAGGGTGTTGGTACCCAGCAGGATATACAGCTTCTTGGGCTGAGCAGCGGCCAGCACGTCCAGCGCGACTTCCTCGCCCCGCACACTGCTCTTAACGGCGCTGCGGTTGACGATGGCGTCCGGACCAACGCCGGTGTAGCCGCAGATGAGCGCACCGCCGAGGTTGATCTTATAGTCGGAGAAGCCCACCGTCAGGCTGTCACCGAGGAAGGCGGCATCGGAGAAGTAACTCAAATCGACCTGGCCGCTGGCAGGCTGGCGGATGACGCTGCTGTCGTAGGCTTTGACGCTGTAGGCTCCCGCCGTCTGACGGGCCGGGCCGAACTGCTCGAGGGTCACGGCGGGCGTGCCATCTGCCGCCGCGTTCTCCCCGCCGCTGACGGCGCTGTCGGTGGTGCTGTCCGCCGCGCCCTGCATGGGCAGCGGGGCCAGAATGTTCTGCGCCGTGCCGTTGGCCGTCACGGTGGGCAGCTCTTCGGGCTGTGCCTGTCCATGCTCGAGGATGGTCGTGATGGCGAAGCTCACCAGCAGGATGCCGACCACGGCCCCCGCAAACCGGATGACGCCGCCGGGACCGCCTCTGCGGCTCCGGCCCGTGCTATGATAATCGTGTGAAATGCCCATAAAGGTGTTCCCGCTTTCGTTTGGTTCTGCTCTTAGTCTGCCCGGGTGTCGGCGGGTTATCCCCGCTTTCCGGCCCGGCAGAGCTGTGCAGTACCTATTTTATCATAATTTTTTTGCCTCTGCAACCAATTAGGACTTGCATACAACAGGCAAAACGGTTACAATAGAAGAAGAGCAGGTTTTTGCACACATTTCTCGAAGTGCTTGCACGACCTGCCAGAATTTTTGTGCGAGTTGCAGTCATCGATTGTTGGCTGTTCCCCCGTCCATACACTGTGCAGGGTGTACGGACCGCGAAACGGGGACAGCGCGGAGCGGTGCTGCGGCGCACAGGAAGTCCAATTTATCGGTAAATGGTACAAGGAGGTTCTCATGGCCAAGAATGTCATCATCGGCCAGAGCGGCGGTCCTACCGCCGTCATCAATTCCAGTCTCGCAGGCGTCTATAAAGCCGCCTGCAGTCTGGGCGCGGACAAGGTCTACGGCATGAAATACGGCATCGAGGGACTGTTGAAAGAGGAACTCGTGGAGCTGAACGTCCTGCTGAACGACCGGCTCAGCATCGAGCTGCTCAAGCGCACGCCGTCCAGCTATCTGGGCAGCTGCCGCTACAAGCTCCCCGAGCCGGAGGCGGACTCCACGCCCTACGTCAAGCTGTTCGCCCTGTTTGACAAGTACGACATCTGCGCGGTGTTCTACATCGGCGGCAACGACTCGATGGACACCATCGCCAAGCTCAGCCGCTACGGCGCACAGGCAGGCAGTGCGGTGCGTTTTATCGGTGTACCCAAGACCATCGATAATGACCTCTGCCTCACCGACCACACCCCCGGCTACGGCTCTGCGGCCAAGTACATCGCCACCATCCTCAAGGAAGTCATCCGTGACTCCTCCGTCTACGACATCCGCAGCGTGACTGTGGCCGAGATCATGGGCCGTCACGCCGGATGGCTGGCCGGTGCGGCCTGCCTCGCAGGCGGCGACGACAGCGACGGCCCCGACCTCATCCTTCTGCCGGAAGTCCCCTTTGACCAGGACAAGTTCCTCGCCAGAGTGGATGAGCTGCAGCGGGTGAAGTCCAACGTCATCATCGCGGCCAGCGAGGGCGTCAAGACCGCCGACGGCACCTATCTGTGCGACCTCGTGTCCACGGCAGGCCAGCTGGACGCTTTCGGCCACAAAGCCATCCTCAGCGGCACCAGCCGCTATCTGTCCGACCTCATCCACGACAAGCTGAACTGCAAGAGCCGTGCCATCGAGTTCTCGACGCTGCAGCGCTGCGCCAGCCATCTGGCCAGCCGCACCGATGTCAACGAGGCCTACGCCGTGGGCGGCGCAGCGGCAGCCGCAGCCTTTGCCGGTGAGACGGGCAAAATGATCGCGCTCAAGCGCGTTTCCGAGTATCCTTACCAGTGCATCACCGAAGCGGTGGACGTCCAGCAGGTGGCAAACCTCGAAAAGAAGGTGCCGCTGGACTGGATCACCCCCGATGGGATGCAGGTGACGGCGGCGTTCGAGGAGTACGCCCGCCCGCTCATCCTCGACGAGGTCACCCCCGTCTACGTCAACGGTACGCCCCGCCACATCTGCCTGTAAGGAAACTCGCTTCTCCCCTTCCCCGCGTCTGTTTTCGTGCTCCTGCACGATTTTATAAAGCCGAAACAGAAAAACAAAAAAGGAGAAATCATCATGGGTAAAAATGCAATCGTTGGCCAGTCCGGCGGCCCCACCTCTGTCATCAACGCAAGTCTGGCTGGTGTGTTCGAGAGCTGCAAGAGCCGCGGCGCGGACGTCGTCTACGGCATGTGCAACGGCGTCGCCGGTCTGCTGGAGGAGCGGGTCGTGGACCTGTCCACCCTGCTGACCGATGACCTCGACATCGAGCTGCTCAAGCGCACCCCCTCCAGCTTCCTCGGCAGCTGCCGCTACAAGCTGCCCGACTGGCACACCGACGAGGCCTTGTACAAGAAGCTCTTCGCCATCCTCGAAAAGCTGGACATCGGCTACTTCTTCTACATCGGCGGCAACGACTCGATGGACACCATCGGCAAGCTGGCTGAGTACGGCGAGTGCATCCAGAGCGACATCCGCTTCATGGGCGTGCCTAAGACCATCGACAACGATCTGATGGTCACCGACCACACCCCCGGCTACGGCTCTGCGGCCAAGTACATCGGCGTGGTGATGAAGGAGATCATCCGCGACGCCACCGTCTACGGCACCAAGTACGTCACCGTCGTCGAGATCATGGGCCGCAACGCCGGCTGGCTGACCGCCGCCGCCGCACTGGCCAAGAGCGACGACTGCGAGGGCGTGGACATGATCTGCCTGCCCGAAGTCCCCTTCAATGTGGAGCACTTCATCGAGAAGGTGCGCGTGATGCAGGAGAAGAAGCCCAGCATCGTCATCGCGGTGTCTGAGGGCGTCAAGCTCGAGGATGGCCGCTATGTCTGTGAGCTGGCCGACGATGTCCACGCGGTGGACGCTTTCGGCCACAAGGCCCTGACCGGCACCGCCCGCTATCTGGCCAACGTCGTAGCCCGCAATCTGGACACCAAGACCCGCTGCATCGAGCTTTCCACCCTGCAGCGCTGCGCCGGCCACCTGACCAGCCGCACCGACATCACCGAGGCCTATCAGGTCGGCGGTGCTGCTGTCAAGGCTGCGTTTGAGGGCGTCACCGGCCAGATGGTGGCCCTGAAGCGCATCTCCAACAGCCCCTATCAGTGTACCACTGAGCTGCACCCCATCAGCGAGGTCGCAAATCTCGAGAAGAAGGTGCCGCTGAGCTGGATGAACGAGAATCACACCCAGATGACGGAAGACTTCCTCGCTTACGCACGGCCTCTCATCCAGGCTGAGCTGACCCCGCTCTACATCGCCGGTCTGCCTCACCACATCTACATGAAGCCCCAGAAGTAAGCGTTCTGTTTCGCAAACATACCTCCGCGCCCCTGCACCCTGTGTGCAGGGGTGCATTTTTGTACGGAAAAAGCTTTGATTTTACTTGTATTTTACCCGAAACCGTATTATAATACTATCTGCGTCGCTCGCTGTTGAGCGGCGCGTTTTTTCGTGAGTACCATCTGATATTTGAGGAGGCAGAGCATTTTCATGGCACAGAATACCCGGACAGGCGATTTGACCAGCGGCCCCATGCTGCAAAAGATCATCCTGTTTTCCCTGCCGCTGGCTGCATCCAGCATCCTGCAGCTGCTGTTCAACGCAGCCGATGTCGTCGTCGTGGGACGCTTTGCGGGCAGCACGGCGCTGGCCGCTGTCGGCTCCAACGGTGCGCTCATCAACCTGCTGGTCAACCTGTTCGTGGGCCTGTCGCTGGGCGCGAACGTCGTTGCGGCCCGCTGCTTCGGCGCGAAGGACGATGAGGGCGTCCGCAACACCGTCCAGACCTCCGTGACGCTGGGCCTCGTCAGCGGTTTCTTACTGGCCGTGGTGGGCTTTTTTGCCGCCCGCGTCCTGCTGGAGCTGATGAGCTGCCCGGAGGACGTCATCGGCCTGTCCACCCTCTACCTCAAGATATACTTCATCGGTATGCCCATGACCATGCTGTACAACTTCAGCTCGGCCCTCCTGCGCGCCGTGGGCGACACAAAGCGGCCTCTGTTCTGTCTGGCCGTGGCGGGCGTCATCAATGTGGTGCTGAACCTCGTGTTCGTCATCCTCTTCTCCATGAGCGTGGCGGGCGTCGCTCTGGCCACCATCATCAGCCAGACCGTCTCCGCCTGCATGGTCACGGCCCTGCTGGTGAAGGAGAAAGGCCCGCTCCACCTCGACCTCGGCCATCTGGGCTTCCATGCGGGGGCTCTGGGCCAGATCTTGCGCATCGGCCTGCCTGCCGGTCTGCAGAGCACCGTGTTCAGCCTCTCCAACGTCGTCATCCAGTCGGCGGTCAACTCCTTCGGCTCCATCGTCGTAGCCGGCAACTCTGCCGCTTCCAACCTCGAGGGCTTCGTCTATACCGCCATGAACGCTTTCGCCCAGGCTGCTGTCACCTTCACGAGCCAGAACATGGGCGCCCGCCGGTACGACAACCTGGACCGCGTCATGCGCAACTGCCTGCTCTGCTCCATCGTCACCGGCCTCGTGCTGGGCGGCGGTGCTTCCCTGCTGGGCGAACCGCTGCTCCACTTCTACTCCTCCGATGAGGTCGTGGTGACCGCCGGTCTGGCCCGTATGCACATCATCTGCACCACCTATCTGCTCTGCGGCGGCATGGATGTTCTGGCCAGCTGTCTGCGCGGCCGGGGCTACTCCGTCCTGCCGATGGTGGTCAGCCTCGTGGGCAGCTGCCTGCTCCGCCTCGTCTGGATCGCCACCATCTTCCAGCTGTTCCACACCACCACGATGCTTTACCTCAGCTACCCCGTCAGCTGGATCCTCACTACACTGGTGCATCTGGCCTGCCTGCTGGTGGTACGGCATAAGATGAACGAGAACCTTAAAGCTGCTGCACAGCGGTAAGCAGGCTCTTTGTCAGAGCGATACTATCGCAGTGCAAGAGCTGTCTGGCAGCATCCTTGCCCTCTCAGGCGCTCCGCGCCAGCTCCCCCAGAGGGGGAGCCATTGGCATGTCGGTCAGCTTTCGTCTGGACGAGCAAAGCCTGATATAACGCAAAAAATAGTGCCCTGCTATAGAGGGCAGAAGCTGCGGAACCATGTTCCTTGTCAAGCTGCTGCTAGCCTTGGTAGCAGGGCACTACTGTTTGCGATACAAATTAAGCTTTACTCGTCCAGCATGGGCTTGACCGACACGCCAGTGCCTCTCCCTTCGGGAGCAACGGCGACGACCGCCATGCGAGCGGCAGCGAAGCAGACGCTGGGAGCTGCAACCCGGGCAGTGTCACCGAAGGTGACGGAGAGGGCCTTCGCCAGCAGATACCGGTCATACCCGCCGTACATCTCCCGGCGGCAGACGATCTCAAAGCCGCTGGCCAGGGCGTTGTTGAGGCTGTACTGATTTTCCGGGCTGACGGTGGCCCCGATGCCCACGATGCCCGGGCGGAGCCGGGTAAGCGCCGCTTCCAGCAGCTTCCGCTGCAGACCGTTGCCCCGGTAGTCGGGGTGGACGATGGCGCTGTCGGCGTTGGCCCAGCCGTCCCACTCTTCTCGCGGGATGCCCATAAAGGCGGCGTAGTTGTGCGCGTCCTGCCCGCAGTACCGCAGGATGAAGTAGGCCCCCAGCCGCCCGCCGTCCCACCCGCCGATGCACAGGTCCTCTTTCAGGTAGCGGGCGATGTTTTCCAGCGTGTCGGGTACGAACTGCTCCGGGTGGGGCATCGCGGCCCGCACCTCGTTCTGCAAGGCGTAAAAGGCGGCGGCATCCTCCGGCCCGGCGGCGCGCAGGGTCATGGTGCGGCTTGCGGGCCGGCCGCACACTTTGTGCAGAAGAACTTTCATTCTTGCTCTATCCCTCCAAAATAAAATCATACTTTCCGGCTGATTCCAGTATAAATGCCGTTTGAATCATTGTCAATTTATGCTATAATATTTGCAGAAAGAGTTTTTGTGCTCAGGCACAGCTTTTTCGGAAGTCCAGGCAGGGCCGCCCTGCCCGTGTACCGGAGGAAACGAACCATGAGAGATTCCAGCTTATCCCCTTCCAGCCGCCTGGGTGGTGCTGTCATCAGCGACCGCATCGTCAGCGCTCTGCTGGAGGAACTGCGCACAGGCCGCTATGCACAGACCGACCGTCTGCCCGCTGAGGTAGACCTTGCCGCCGAACTCGGCGTCAGCCGCACCGTCATCCGCGATGCGCTGAGCGAGATGGAGCGTGCGGGTTACATCGAGCGGGTGCGCGGCATCGGCACAGTGGTCAACCGAAGTGTCCTGAACCTGCGCAGCCGGTTGGACCAGAAGCTGGAGTATTACCCGCTCATCCGCAGCTTTGGCAGCTACCCCCACGCCGACGGCATCCAGATCTACCCCGTCCGCGCAGGCGAAGAGCTGGCCCGTGATTTGGCCATCGAGCCCGGCGACGATGTCATCTGCATCAAGAAGCGCATCCTCGCCGACACCACCCCCGTCATCTACTCCATCGACTACCTGCCCCGCGCCCTGTTTGGGAACCGGGACTACACCCGCATCGACCTGTCGGGTGACATCTTCGATGTTCTGGAGCGGGAGTGCCGCCAGCAGGTGGCCTCCAATGTGGCCCACCTCAAGGCCAGCTGCGGCGACGAGCCCATCCGGGCCGCCATGCGTCTGGCCCCGGGCGAGGCCATGCTGCTGCTGGATGAGATATGCTACAACCGGCTCTGCCATCCCGTCATGCGTTCGTTGAGCTATTACACGAACTTCTTCGACTTCTCGATTCTTCGAAAGCTTCTTTGACGGAGGGAAACAAAAGAATATGCGTCATCTAATCGATCCGTTGGATTTCAGTCAGCAGGAGATCACCTCTCTGCTGGACCTGGCCGACCGCATCTGCGCCGACCCGGCTGCCTATCAGGACGTGGCCGCCCACAAAAAGCTGGCTACCCTGTTCTACGAGCCGTCCACCCGTACCCGTCTTTCGTTTGAGGCCGCGATGCTGAACCTCGGCGGACATGTCCTCGGCTTCCCGAGCGAGACCGTCTCCAGTGCATCCAAGGGCGAGAGCGTGGCCGACACCATCCGCGTCGTCTCCTGCTACGCCGACATCGTGGCCATGCGCCACCCCAAGGAGGGCGCACCGCTGCGGGCCAGCCGGTACTCCCGCATCCCTGTCATCAACGCAGGCGACGGCGGCCACCAACACCCGACCCAGACCATGACCGACCTGATGACCATTCGCCGCCGCAAGGGCCGTCTGAACGACCTGACCATCGGCCTGTGCGGCGACCTCAAGTTTGGCCGCACCGTCCACTCCCTCATCAAGACCATGGCGCGCTGTGAGAACATCCGCTTCGTCCTCATCAGCCCCGAAGAGCTGCGGGTGCCGGACTACATCATCACCGACGTGCTCGAGGCCAACCACATCCCCTACAAGGAGACCCGCAGCCTCGAGGAGTCCATGCCCGAGCTGGACATCCTCTACATGACCCGCGTCCAGAAGGAGCGTTTCTTCAACGAGGAAGACTATGTCCGTCTGAAGAACAGCTATATCCTCACCAAAGAGAAGATGGCCCTTGCCAAGCCTGACATGGCCGTGCTCCATCCCCTGCCCCGCGTCAATGAGATCACGCTGGACGTGGACGACGACCCCCGCGCCGCCTATTTTGAGCAGGTGCAGAACGCCGTCTACATCCGCATGGCGCTGATCATGACACTGCTGGGCCTCAAGGACCCCAAGGCTGAAAAGGAGGGCAACTGAGATGCTGAACATTGATGAAATTCAGAACGGTATCGTCATCGACCATATCAAGGCAGGCACGGCCATCGGCCTGATGGACCTGCTGGGCATCAAGGGCAACCGCACCTCCAGCGTGGCCCTCATCCAGAACGCCCGCAGCCACAAGGCAGAGTCGGGCCGGAAGGACATCATCAAGGTGGAGGGCGACGCCTCCTGGCTCAACCTCGACGTGCTGGCCTATCTCGACCCCGACATCAGCGTGACCGTCATCGAGAACGGCAAGGCCGTCAAGAAAGAAAAGCCCCAGCCCCCCAAGCGTCTGGTCAACATCGTGCGGTGCAAGAACCCCCGCTGCATCTCCTCCATCGAGGAAGAGTGCGACCAGATCTTCGAGCTGAGCTCCAACGGCAAGTATCGCTGCATCTACTGCGAGCAGGAGCTGCAGGTCAAGCCGGAATAATAGAACTAAACGATAAAAGCCGCCTGTCATTCAACGAACGACAGGCGGCTTTGCTTTTATTTTCAGACTTTCCGGCGCAGCAGGCTCATCGGCGGCAGCTCCGGGGTGGGGATGGTATAGCGCTCCATCGCGTGGGGCGTGGACTCCACCAGCTCACCGGCCTCATTCTTGATCCACTCGGGGTCCAGCGGGATGCTGCGGCCATCCGGGCAGAGCACTTCCAGCGTGTCGCCGAGGCTCCACTTGCCCCGCTGCTGGCAGCTGGCGACGCCGTTCTCCCAGCCGTCCACCGTACCGACAAACTCCCACTCGCGGATGTAAGTCGCGCTGTCGGTAGCCTGACGGGCCTGCTCCCGGCCAAAGTAGAAGCCGGGCGAATAGTGGCGGTGGCTGGTGCGGGTCAGCTCAGCCAAAACCTCTTCCGGCAGCTCGAAGTTCTCGTTCATCGGGTCGGCCAGATACTGGTCAAGGGCGCGGCGGTAGGCCGCCGTCACGCTGGCGACGTAGTAGAACGTCTTGGCGCGGCCCTCGATCTTGAGGCTGTCCACGCCCGCCTTGCAGATGAGGTCGAGGAAGGGCGCGGTACACATATCGTTGGCGTTGAGGATGTAGCTGCCGTTCTCGTTCTCGCCGATCTCATAGAGCTGGCCCGGGCGGGTCTCCTCGCTGAGATAGTACTTCCAGCGGCAGGGCTGGGCGCACTGGCCGCGGTTTGCGTCGCGGCCTGCCATGTAGTTGGAGAGCAGGCAGCGGCCCGAGACGCTCATGCACATGGCGCCGTGGACGAAAGCCTCGATTTCCAGCTCCGGCGGGGTCTTGTCGCGGAGGGTGGCGATGTCCTGCAGGGTCATCTCCCGGGCCAGCACCACCCGCTTCGCGCCCATATTGTAGGCGGCGCGGGCAGCGGCCCAGTTGGTGATGCCGGTCTGGGTGGACATATGGACGTCGATGTCGGGCGCGAACGTCTTGCAGGCATCCAACACGCCGAGGTCGGCCACGATGAAGGCGTCCACACCGGCGGCGGCAGCGTCCTTGATGGCCTGAGGCAGACGGTCAGCCTCCTCGTTGGTGGGCAGGGTGTTCATGGTCAGGTAGACCTTGCGGCCCCGGGCGTGGGCATAGATGACGCCCTCGCTCAGCTGCTCCGGGGTGAAGTTGGTGGGTGCAGAGCGCATCCCGAACTCGGGCAGAGCGCAGTAAACGGCGTCCGCGCCGTAGTTGATGGCATACCGCAGGCGCTCGAGGTCGCCTGCCGGGGCCAGAAGTTCCGGTATCTGTAACATGGTATTCCTCTTTTACTTCATACTTTTATTAACTTTAGCCGCCTCATCGCAGTTTTTCTGGTGGTCTGCATAGGTGCGGGCGTAGTAGTAGTGACCGGCAAGGTCGGTGACGAAGAAATAGGCATCTTTTGCCTCATCGTCGGGCTGCGGGGCAAGCGCCGCATGGATGGCCGCGATGCCGGGGTTGGAGATCGGGCCGGCGGAGAGGCCGGTGCAGGTGTAGGTGTCGTAGGCTTCCAGAATGTTCTCCGGGATGCTGTCCCAGCCGCCGTAGTAGGGCGCGACCCAGTTCCAGAGGTAGTTGTTGTCGGCGTCGCTCTGGACGTGGCTGGAGGTGTTGCTCTGCAGTTTGGGGTAGGGCGAACCCTCGGCCAGACGGTTGCGGAACACCTGCGCCACATTATTGTCCTGATCGTTGCCGGCCTCCTCCTGCACGAAGGACGCCAGAGTGACCACCTCGGAGAGGGTCATCCCCTGCTTTTCCATCTCGGCATACATCTCATCGGTGATCTGCTTGTCGAAGTGAGAATAGAACGTCTCAACGTAATGATGGACGGTGTCATCCTTCAGGAAATCGTAGGTATCCGGGAAAAGATAACCCTCGCACTTGAGGAAGCGGTCCGGGGCGTCCTTGTCGTCGGGGACGTACTGCCAGAACCTGTACTGGCTGAAATCGCCGGTGTTGGCCTCCTTGAGGAAGTCCTCGGCGCTGCACAGCCCGGCATCCTCCATTTTTTTCGCAATGGCGATGGCCGTCGTACCCTCGGGGAAGGTCAGCCGGACGCTGTCGGCCTTCGCGTAGGCGGAGAGCGCCTCGATGATGTCGTCGTAGGAGCTGCCGGGGGCGAGGTCGAACTCACCGTATTGGAGCCTGCCTGCCGCGCCCTGTTTGCCTGCATACCAGCGGAAGACGTGGGGGTACTTGATGACGCCCGCCGCCTTGAGCTTCTGGGCGATGGCTGCCACGCCGCTGCCCTGCTGGATGCTCACACTCACCGGTTCGCCAGCGGAAGCACTGCCGTTGATCTCTTTTCGGATGGCCAGCAGACAGCCGCCCGCCGCCAGTACCAGGATCAGCAGCACGATCAGGATCATTTTCGCTGCGCCGCCTTTTCTGCTTTTTCTATGTTTTGCATCGTGTGCCATGTACACACTCCTTTACCATTCCGTTCAGCTTTCCATCATCAGCCGCATATAGCTTTCTTCCACATCGAAAGGCTCCGCGTCGAACCGTATCATGCCGTAGTCCTGCCGGGTGCCTTCGCCGAGGAAAAGGTTCTGAGCCGCGCCCACTGTGATGACGGCGCGCTCCACGATGACCTCCTTCTCCCGGGCCGCTTCCATCAGCACCTCGGCGGAGCGGTCGTCTTCGGCCATCAGCTCCACAAAATAGAGGGTGTCCTCCCGGCGGAAGTAGATGCCGTAGCCCTTCTCGCTGGACACGATGGTCGCGCCCCGGGCGTAGAGGTCGGTCAGCACGACGGCCATCTGCTCCGGCGGGAACTGGACGGTATCGGGATAGAAGCGCTCCCGCAGCTCACAGAGCTTGCGGGCCGTCACGGAGTCGAACTCCGCCTGACTCCACAGGTTGCGGGACACCTCCCGGGGCAGGCAGCGGAGGGCAAAAGCCCGCTGGAACCCCTTGTTTTCCAGCAGCGCGGCCTGCTCCTGTCCGGCCGGAACGGCCACGGTGAAGCCCGCGCCCCGCAGCTTCTGCTGCGCACAGAGATAGTCCACGAGTCCTGCCAGAAGCAGGCTTCCCTGCCCGCAGAGACCGTAGAGGTAACTGCCGCTGCGTCCCTTGAGGGTGACGGGGACCGCCAGCGCCGCAGCGACGATCTCGTCATTTTCCTCGGCGACGTAGATATTTTCCGCCCCGGCGAACTTTTCCAGAGCAGTCTTGATGAACTCGGCGCTGTCGCCGCGTTCTTTCTGCCACAGTGCCACGACTGCCGCCTCATCCGACGGCTGCATCAAACGATACATTGATAGTATCCCTCCCATTTTCGCGGTTATCCGAGTTCTTTTTCCGCCAGCGCCCGTACCTCGGCCTGAATATCCTCGATGGTGCGCATGGCTCCATTTTCCGTGCAATGGATGGTGGCCCAGCCCAGATGCTCTGCGCAGTACTCGGCGGCACGGCGGCTGCGGGCCAGATATTCGATGTCCTTTTCGTGGACGTCCTTCCTGCTCTCGTCGCCATGATAGCGGCCGGTCATGAGCTTCTGGCTCACAGCGGGGTCTACCTGTAAGTACACCACAGCGTCCGGCGCGGGCAGGCCCAGCAGCCTGTATTCGTAGTCAAAGGCCCAGCGGAGGAAGTCGTCCCACTGCTCCGGCGGGAGCTTGGAGCACTGATGCACCGCGTTCGACGTGGTGTAGCGGTCGGCGATGACGATGCCGCCCGCCTCGTAGAAGCTGCCCCACTTGGTCTTATAGCTGGCGTACCGGTCCACCGCATAGAAGCTGGACGCCGCATAAGGGTTGACGTCGTCGGGTTTGTCGCCGAACTGACCTGAGAGGTACATCTTCACCAGCGCACTGGAATTGCTCTCGTAGTCCGGGAATGTGATCTCCATCACCCTTCGACCGCTCTCGGCCAGATGGGAGGCCAGCAGCTTTGCCTGGGTGGCCTTGCCGGAGCCGTCCAGCCCTTCGATGACAAGAAGTCTGCCCTTGCTCATTCTGCCTTCTCCCCCTTCAGCGCGGCGTACTGGGCGCGGACTTCGGCGGTGCGGCCGCAGCACATCTTGCCCTCCGGGCAGGGGCCGGACACGCAGGCCGGGCCGGCGGTGCGGAAGATATGGGGTGCCACCGGGTAGACCAGCCGCAGCATCTCTTCGGCCAGCTTCCGTATCTCCCACTGGGCGCGATTGCAGCAGCGCAGGTGGAAGAAGTTTTGCAGGCTGCGGGCGTTCATGGTCACCACCATCTTGGTCTCGCAGGCGTTGGGCAGCACGAAGCGGGCGTCCTCGTTGGCCTGCTTGGAAGCCTTGGCCCGGGCCTGCTTTTCGGGCAGACCTTCGGCCATCAGGCGGGCGGTGTGGCCGTCTTCCAGCTTCCGCACGAGGTCGAGATAGCGCTTGGCGTCCTCGTTCATGCTCTCGATGAACGCCGTCTTTGCCTCGGGGATGGCCTCGATCTCGGGCGGGATGACATAGCGGAAATCGTCCAGACGGACGTACCGCTGACTCTGGACGCTGAAGGACGCGATGCGGTGGCGGGTGATCTGGGCCAGCAGGGTACGGCTGACGCCCTCGATGCCGAAGGTGAAGCTTGCGTGCTCGATGGGGCTGGCGTGGCCCAAATCGCTGAGCATGGTCAGGAAGCGGGCAGTCTTTTCCTCATCCAGCCCGTCCAGCAGGTCGGTGATGTGGGCGTCGGAGTAGCAGAGCTTCGCCGCGGCCGCCACGACCTTCTCCGGCTCCGGCGTATGTGCTATCAATCGGACAGTCATCATTTTTCTCATTCCTCCGTCGTTATCTTCACAAGGGGCGCAAAGTTGGCCATGGTCTTTTTCACGCCCACCTTCTCGAAGCTGATCTCCACGATCTGGTCGCCGGCGGCGGGCTTGACCTTCAGCACCTTGCCGCGCCCGAAGACCTTGTGCTCCACGATGTCGCCCGGCTCATAGTGCTTTGGGCCGGTGGATGCCGCTGCCGGACGGGGCGAAGAGGTCACACCGCCGCCTGCGGGTCTGACCGGCGCTTTGGGCGCTGTCGGACGGCCATAGCCAGAGCCGAAGCCGCTGCTTCCCGAACCGGAGCTGTAGCCGCCATGACCCGACGAATCACTTCCCCGGCCCACGTGATCGGAGCCAAAGCCTCGGTTATTGGACATCGGTGCGTTATATTCTTTATTCAGATAGCCGCTGCGGCTGCCATAGCCCGAGCCGTAACCGGAGGCCGCACGCCCCCAGCCGGAGGGGCCGGAGTAGCCCGACGCGCCACCCGGCACGGTATCGCTGCCGTAACCACTGCCCCAGCCGCCCAGACGGGAGCGCTGTTCCAGCACCGGGCTGCGGGTCTCTTCGATGTACTCCGGCTCGATTTCCCGGAGGAAGCGGCTGGGCTCGTTGCGCTGGGTGCGGCCATAGAGCATCCGGGTGACGCTGTTGGAGATGTAAAGCTCCTTCTTGGCGCGGGTGATGCCGACATAGGCCAGACGGCGTTCCTCTTCGAGGTCAGCCTCGGAATACTTGCTCATCTCACTGGGGAAGACCCCCTCTTCCATGCCAATGAGGAATACATAGGGAAACTCAAGGCCCTTGGCCGAGTGAATGGTCATCAGCACCACCTGGTCGGCGCTCTCGTTGTAGCTGTCGATGTCGCTGATGAGGGCGATGTCTTCCAGATAGCCTTCCAGCGAGGCCTCTTCGCCGTGCTGGTCGCAATAGCTTTTGACGTTATTGACCAGCTGACCGAGGTTCTGCAGACGGTCAGCGGCATCCTCGTGGCCCTTGGCGGCGTCAGCTTCCAGCATGGCGCGGTAGCCGGTGATCTCGATGACATCGGAAGCGAACTCATCCAGCGTCTTTGTTTCCAGTGATTCCTGCAGTTTCTGGTAGATGTCCCAGAACTTGAACAGCGGCGCGATGGCGCGGCTGAGCTTGGCGTACTGGTCGGCATGGGAGATGACATCCAGCATACTGATGCCCTGCTGAGCCGCCAAATCCGCGATGACTTCGATGGTCGTTGCACCGATTTTGCGCGCAGGCTCGTTGATAATTCGACGAAGTCGGACATCGTCCCGGGGGTTCGCCACGATGGACATATAGGAGTGGATGTCCTTGACTTCCTTGCGGTCATTGAAGCGCTGGCCGCCCACGATCTTATGTGGGATGCCCGCACGGGTGAAGTAGCTTTCGATGGGGGCCGACTGGGCGTTCATCCGGTAGAGGATGGCGTGGTCGGCCAGATGTCCGCCCTCTTTGAGGTGCTGGCCGATGACGTCCGCGATATGGCTGGCCTCGTCCTGCTCGTTCTCGGCGGTGTAGACCTGCACCTTGTCGCCCTCGCCGTTCTTCGTCCAGAGGGTCTTGCCCTTGCGCTCGGTGTTGTGCTGGATGACACAGTTGGCGGCATTCAGGATATTTGACGTAGAGCGGTAATTCTGCTCGAGTCGGATGGTCCTGGTGCCTTTATAGATGCGCTCGAAGTTGAGGATGTTCTCAATGGTCGCGCCGCGGAAGCGGTAGATGCTCTGGTCGTCGTCGCCCACGACGCAGATGTTTTTCTCCGGGCCGGTGAGCAGGCTCACGAGCCGGAACTGAGCCACACTGGTGTCCTGATACTCGTCCACCAGCAGATATTTGTACTTGTTCTGGTAGAACTCCCGCACGTCCTCGTGCTCCGACAGCAGGATGACCGTCTGGTAGATGAGGTCGTCGAAGTCGAAAGCACCGGCCTCCTTGAGCTTCTTTTCATAGGCGGCATAGACCTTGGCCGCAAGCGCACCCTTCGTGTCCCGGGCCGGGGTCTTCAGGGCCTCTTCCGGGCTGATGAGCTGGTCTTTCCAGCGGCTCATCTGGTTGATGGCGCTTTTGACCGGGAAGAACTTGTCGTCCACGCTCAGCTCTTTGTACACAGCCTTCATGACACGCTGGGAGTCGTCGCTGTCGTAGATGGTAAAGCTGCGGGGGTAGCCGATCTCCTCGGCCCAGCGGCGGAGAATGCGGACGCAGGCCGAGTGGAACGTAGAGGCAAACACCTCGTCGCCCTCTTCCCCGCCCAGCATCCGGCGCAGGCGCTCTTTCAGCTCACCGGCGGCCTTGTTGGTAAAGGTGATGGCCATGACGTTCCAGCTCCGGACAGCGTCCTTCCGCAACATCTCGTCCAGCCGCGACGGGGCATCGGTGCCGGTCATGATGGCGGTGCGCAGAGCTTTCACATCGTCCTCCGTCACCTCCCGGGGCGTCCACTTGGATCCGTGGGCCGAGCCGAAGCGGATGAGGTTGGCGATGCGGTTGACCAGCACGGTGGTCTTTCCGCTGCCTGCACCCGCGAGGATGAGCAGAGGGCCGTTGGTGGTGAACACCGCCTCCCGCTGCATATCGTTCAGGCGTCCGAACTGCTTTTCGATATACGTATCACGCAAAGCGCAGAATTGTTGTGCGAGATCTGTTGCCATTGTTTCACCTGTTCTTTTCAATCATTTCTGGATATATCACTTAAAATATAGTATATCACATTTCAAAAAAGTTGTACATAAAAACAATGCAAACAAAAACCGCCCCGCCGCGGTCAATACCACGATGGAGCGGAAATTTCAGAAAATGCTTAGCCGAAGATGTTGATGAGGATACCAGCAGCGACGGCGGAGCCGATAACACCGGCCACGTTGGGGCCCATTGCGTGCATCAGCAGGAAGTTGGAGGGGTTCTCGCTCTGGCCGACCTTCTGAGAAACACGGGCAGCCATAGGCACAGCGGAAACGCCAGCGGAACCGATCAGGGGGTTGACCTGACCGCCGGTCAGGATATACATGACCTTGCCGCAAAGAACACCGGCAGCAGTGCCGAAGGAGAATGCGATGAGGCCCAGCACGATGATGAACAGGGTGCGGCTGTTCAGGAAGGTGTTTGCAGAGGTGGTGCAGCCAACAGACAGAGCCAGGAAGATGGTGATGATGTTCATCAGCTCATTGCCGGCGGTCTTCTGGATACGGTCCACGACGCCGCACTCCTTCATCAGGTTGCCCAGCATCAGCATACCGACCAGAACGGCGGCATCCGGCACGATGAGGGAAACGATGATGGTGACCATGATGGGGAAGATGATCCTCTCGGTCTTGCTCACGGTGCGCAGCTGCTTCATCACAACGGTACGCTCTTTCTTGGAGGTCAGAGCCTTCATGATAGGCGGCTGGATAACAGGCACCAGAGCCATGTAGCTGTAGGCCGCAACGGCGATGGAGCCCAGCAGCTCAGGAGCCAGACGGGAGGTGACGAAGATAGCGGTGGGGCCGTCTGCGCCGCCGATGATGGAGATAGCAGCAGACTGCTTCTGGGTGAAGTCCACCAGACCGGTAGCGGCCAGCAGACGAGCGCCCATGTAAGTGCCGAAGATGCCGAACTGAGCGGCAGCGCCCAGCAGCAGGCTCTTGGGGTTGGAGATCAGGGGTGCGAAGTCGGTCATGGTGCCGATGCCGAGGAAGATCAGCGGCGGGTAGATGCCCAGCTTGACGCCCATGTAGAGCATATCAGCCAGACCGCCGTTGTTCAGGATCTCGACCCACATCGGGTGCTCGAGGCCGTCACCGACGAAGTACTGCATGTGGATGACGCCGCTGCCGGGGAGGTTGGCCAGGATCATGCCGAAAGCCATGGGCAGCAGGATCAGAGGCTCGAACTCTTTGACGATAGCGAGGTAGAGCAGGAAGCAGCCTACGCAGATCATCACTGCGTACAGCCAGCCGCCCGGCTCACCGAACTTGGCAAAACCGGAACTCTGGAAAATACCGACCAGAGTCTCAATAAACTGAGTCATGTTTTTCCTCCTGTGTTAAAAGGGTGCGGTGGTGTCGTTGACGCCAGCCTTGCCCCAGCCATTCTTGCCGCGGCGGACTGCCTTCAGCACATACTTGCCGTTGCCCATAGAGTAGATGGCTGCCATGATGGCTGCCACAACGTCGCCGGGGATGCCGGCCTCGACCTGCGGGGCAGCAGCCTTTGCAGGAGCGGGCGCAGCGGCCTGTTTCACAGGAGCAGCCGGTTTTGCAGCAGAAGCAGCCTTGGCAGCTGCCTTCTTGCCGTTCATGGCGTCAAAGATCTTGCCCTCCAGCGTGATGATGGCCATCAGCAGGACGAGGATCAGAAACACCAGCACAATACCGGTTATGGTAACGATCACATCATAACCTAAATCCATGGTCTTCCTCCTATTTACTTTTTTCTTTGCCGCCCGGGGGGCGGGCGGCAAAAAGCGATTTGAAGATATTATACAATATTTTCCGGGTCGATTCAACAACTATGAACAAAAATCATATTGTTTTTCACGGTTCTGTGAACAGCGCTTCCCTCTCAGCGGCGGCCCATGCGGGGAGTGGCGTCCATGAAGCCGGTCTCCAGCTTGTCGCCCAGACGCAGGCTCATGGCCGTACCCAGCGCGACACAGTTGACGGGGTCAGGCGAGACGGTCACTTCCACCTTCAGCTCCTGGCTCAGGTACTCAGGCAGGCCGTGGAGCTGTGCGCCGCCGCCGGTGAGGACGACGCCGTTGCGGTAGATGTCGCCGGCCAGCTCCGGAGGAGTCTTCTCCAGCACCTGATGAGCGGCGGTGCCGATCTGCTCGCTCAGGCGCATGACCGGCTCGTAGAGGTCGGCGGTGGAGACATTGACGCGCACGGGCAGGCCGGTGAGCAGGCTGCGGCCCTTGATCTCCATGGTCTCGTTGAAATCTGCCTTCTGGGGGCAGCAGGCCACGTTCTTTTTCAGGTTCTCAGCAGTGCGCTGGCCGATGGCGATGCTGAACTTGTTGCGCACGAACTTCAGGATCTCTTCGTCGTAGTGGTTGCCGGCCACGCGGACGCTGGTGGCCTTGACCTTGCCGCCGAGGCTCAGCACGGCGATGTCGGTGGTGCCGCCGCCGATGTCGATGATCATCCGGCCATCCGGCACGGTGATGTCGATGCCGGAGCCGAGGGCTGCGGCGATCGGCTCATCAATGAGGTAGACCTGACGCGCACCGGCGGCCATGACGGCCTCCACCACAGCGTCGCTCTCGATGCCGGTGATGGCGGCAGGCACACAGACGGCCACCCGGGGCTTGACCATGTGGGAGCTGTAGACCTGATTGACGAAGCGGCAGATGAGCTCCCGGGTCATGGTGTGGTCGCTGATGACGCCATCCTTCAGCGGGAAGATGGCGGAGATGTAGTTGGGCGTGCGGCCCACCATTGCAAGGGCCTTGTCGCCGGCCTCAAGCACGCAGTTCTTGCGGGTATCCACCGCCACCACACTGGGCTGGTTGAGCACGACGCCCTGCCCCTCCTGCGCGATGATGATGGTCGTCGTACCAAGATCGATACCGATGTCATTCTGTGCCATAATCGTGATATTTCCTTTCTCTGCTGCCCATTCTCTATTTCCATCGCCCATCTCCGGGCGCGGGTCATCAAAACACATTATAGTATAACACAGATATATCCAAAAAGAAACCCTTAAAGGTTCTCCCGCTCCGGGGGCAGAGCCTGGGCCAGCAGAGCGGCCAAGCCGCTGTAGCGCAGGTTCTGGCGGATGTTGGACATCATCCGGTTCACCACGTCCCGCCGGCCCACCACGATGCAGAGCTTCCGCCCGCGGGTGACGCCGGTATAGAAGAGGTTGCGGTAGCACAGGCGGGGCGGCACCTGCGCCGCCGGGAGGATGACCGCCGGGAACTCGCTGCCCTGGCTTTTGTGTACTGTGATGGCATACGCAATTTCCAGCTCGTTGAGGTTCTCCGCCGGGTAGACCAGCCGCCGGTCGTCCATCCGCACCACCATGGAGCGGCTGCGCACGTCGATGGACTCCACGATGCCGATGTCGCCGTTGTAGGCGCCCACACCCTGTTCCCCGCCGATGCGCTGCCACGTTATCTCGTAGTTATTGCGCACCTGCATCACTTTGTCCCCCACCCGGAAGACCCGGGCCGCGCTCTGCAGCTCCGGCTTGCCCTTCCTGGGCGGGTTGAGCATGGCCTGTAACTCCGCGTTGAGGGCCTGGGTGCCGGTGGGGCCGAGCTTCGTGGGGCAGAGCACCTGAATATCCTTCACCGGGTCGAACTGATAGCTGCGGGGCAGACGGGTGGTCACGAGGTCGCAGACCAGCTTCTGGGCTGCGTCGCCGTCGGCTTCGAGGAAGAAGAAATCGTCCGTCTTTCCGCCCTTTTTCAGCGGTTCTCCCGAGATGATGTGGTGGGCGTTCTCCACGATGAGGCTCTGAGCGGCCTGCCGGAATATCTCGTTGAGGCAGACCGTCGGCACCAGCCCGGAGCGGATAATCTCGCCGAGGATATTGCCCGGGCCGACGCTGGGCAGCTGGTCGGCGTCGCCTACCATAATAATACGGCAGCTGTACCGCAGTGCCGCAATGAGGGCCTGGAACAGCTTGACGTCCACCATGCTCATCTCGTCGAGGATGACGACGTCGCACTTGAGCAGGTTCTTGTCGTTGTGGATGAAGCTGACCACACCGCCGGTGTAGTCCACTTCCAGCAGGCGGTGGATGGTGGAGGCTTTCCGGCCCGTCAGCTCGCTCAGACGCTTGGCGGCGCGGCCTGTGGGAGCGCAGAGGGCTACCCGTTCGGCCTCGTTCTCGAGCAGCTGCAGGATGGCGTTGACCGTGGTGGTCTTGCCGGTGCCGGGGCCGCCGGTAAGAACAAGGCAGTTCTCGGTCATGGCCTTGCGGATGGCTTCCTTCTGGAGCGGCGCGTAAGCAAAGCCCTGCGCCAGTTCCAGAATCTGGATGTTCTTGTCGAGGTTTCGGGCCGTCTGCTTTCCGCGCCTGGTCAGCATGGCCAGACGGTCGGCGATGTCCTGCTCTGCGGCCAGCAGATCCGGCAGATAAATATACGGTGTGCCGTCGAACATCCGCACCGCCAGTTTCCCGGTCTGGATGCAGCTGTCCAGCGCCGCCGCCAGCTTTTCGGGGGGCTGGTGGATGAAGTTCGACGCTGTTTCCAGCAGCTGCGCCCGGGGCAGACAGGTGTGGCCGTTGCCGGCGTTGTGGCGCAGGGTGCGCAGAAGGGCGGCTTCCAGCCGCTGGGCGCAGTCCCCTGCCATCTGGTAATACTGGGCGATGCTGTCGGCGTGGCGGAAGTCCAGCTGCAGCGGCTCCCCGCAGAGCAGGTAGGGGTTCTGCTGGATGGCCTGCATGGCCCCCGGCCCGAAGGTGCGGAAGACCTCCATCGCCCGGCGGGGGCTGATCTCGAACTGAGCCAGATAGGCGATGAGCTCCCGCATTCCGAACATCCGCTTGAACTCCTGCTGGATGCGGTCGGCCTTGTCCGCCGAGATGCCCGGGATGAGGGTGAGCTGGGCGGGGTCGTTGGCGATAACTTCCAGCGCCGCCGCGCCGAATTTGTCAATGATCTTATCCGCCGTCCGTGCGCCGATGTAGGGCAGCGACCGGCTGGCGAGGAAGGCGTAGACGGCCTCGAGGTCTTTGGGCATATCCGTCTCGCACTCCTGTGCGTGGAACTGTCGGCCATAGGTGGCGTGGTTCTCGTACCTGCCCCGGCAGACGACGCTTTCGCCCGCGTGGAGCTCTCCCACCATGCCGCACACAACGGTGACGACACCGCCGCCCGACACCTCGAACACGGTGTAGCCGTTGTCCTCGTTCAGGTAGATGATGTCTTCTACCGTGCCTTCCAGCCGTTCCAGCTCCTGCTCCATCGTCCCGCCTCCTCGTTTTGACACAACTATATATAGTATAGCGGTTTTGGGGGGATTTGTAAATACAACGAGGCAGCTCTTTAAGGCTCCCCCTTTGGGGGAGCTGGCGAGTGGAGCGAGACTGAGAGGGCAAGGATGCTACAGAAAAACAAAAAGCACAGCGATAGCACCGCTCTGACGGAGAGCCTGCTTATCGCTGTATGGCGGCTCTTGGGAGACGGGCTTGCCCTCTCCGTCATTGCTTCGCAATGCCACCTCTCCCAAAGGGAGA
>OWHU01000190.1_pt1 | contig 41037 bp, 40 predicted proteins | sample 1732671 | NCBI WGS metagenome assembly OWHU01 (sample SAMN05065740, study PRJEB22554) | human gut metagenome | biome: ENVO:2100002; feature: ENVO:00000062; material: ENVO:00002003 | host: Homo sapiens | place: USA
CAAAGCCTCCCCTCGGTAGGGGAGGTGGCATCGCGCAGCGATGACGGAGAGGTTTTCACCAAAACGCCCCCTCTTCCGACTGGAAGAGGGGGCTTTCGTCATCTTATCGGTTTTCTGCTAAAACTCAAACCACCTGAATGCGGCCTGCGCCGTAGGGATTCTCGTAGTTCAGCAGGTAGCCCGGATAGCTTGCCAGCGGGCTGTTGGCGCTGCTCAGGACAGGCACATCATTCACAGCGTCGAAGATCATGGCGTAGGTAGACATGACGAGGTAGTCCTCAGAGACATAGTCCTTGATGAGCTCTGCGCCGTCGAACATGGCGAAGCCATCGCCCAGATTGCGCAGGGTGTAGTTCATGCCGGCCAGCGCATAGGTGCGGTTCAGGTCCAGCGGCTCGTAAGCGCCGGTCTTCTTGTTGTAGATGCGCACGTTCTGGACGCGGGGTGTGCCGGTGGCGCTGCCCATCCAGACATTCTTGTCGTCGGTGAGGACGGTGTTGGGGATGTCGGTGTGGATCTCGTAGGTCGCACCGGCAACATGCAGGAAGCCGCCGTTCTCCTTGCCCTCCGGGCCGACGAAGCGGGCGCCGAACTCCAGAGCATCCTGGATCTGCTTGCCGGTAACAGACATCAGGCAGGCCACATTGCCGAAGGGGCTGACCTGTTTGCAGGTCTTGAAGGTCCACTTGCCGGCGTCCACATCGGTGCGGATGCCGCCGCCGTTCATCATAGCGATGTCGCAGTCCAGCTGCTCGACCTCATTGAAGTAAGTATAGATGCCGTCGGCCACGAAGTCGCCGAGGTTGGTCTCGCCCATACGGATGCGGCGCTTGCTGGTAGCGGGGTCGTTGATGTAGAATTTGATGTCCGTGGTGGCGATCTGCTCGCCCAGCATAGCGTCCACATCGTTGATCCATGCTTCTGCGGTAGCGGCCACAGCGGCGTCGGAGACATCAGCGGTGGAGATGAGCTCGGTGGTGATCGCACCATCTTCGGCGATGGTCATCTTACCGACGTTTGCCAGATAAGAGCCGGTCTGGGTCAGGGTGACAGCCTTGCCGACTGCATCGTAGACCTGCTTATTCTCCATGACGGTGTGAGAGTGGCCGTCGATGAAGGCGTCAAAGCCGGTGGTGTTGGCAATGACTTCCTCACTGGTCCAGGGAGAGGAGGACGGGTCAACGCCCAGATGGCCCAGACCGATGATGATGTCTGCGCCCAGAGCCTTGGCCTTGTCGATGGCCTTCTGGACGGCGTCGTACAGCTTCCTGCCGTCGTCACCGCCCAGGATGTCGTAGATGTACTTGGTCTGCTTGGCGTTCATGAAGTAAGCAGGAGTGGACTTTGTGAAGGACTCGGGGGTCGTGATGCCCACGAATGCGATCCACTTGCCGCCTGCGGGGAACAGCTTGACAGCGGGCAGGACGCGCAGGCCGGTGCGCAGGTCCACCCAGTTGCAGGAGACATAGGGGAAGTCCGCTTCCTTGATGATGGCCTTTGCGCGGGCCATGCCGTAGTCGAACTCGTGGTTGCCCGGAGTAGCGATGTCGTAGCCAGCCTCGTTCATCAGCTCGATGATGGTAGCGCCGTCGTCCATGGAGCCGTAGGCAGTACCCTGAATGTGGTCGCCTGCGTCCACCAGCAGGACGGGCTTGCCCTCATCCACGTAGCCCTGCTTCATGGCAGCGATAGCGGCATAGGTCAGTTTGGGAGACTTGTTGTCGATGTAGGTGTGGACGTCGTTGGTGTACAGGATGGTGACAGCGGCATCCTTGCCCGTCAGGAAACCGGCCGAAGCCTGAGGAACGGCAGCAGCCATGGCGGAGGCAGCGGCGGTGACACCGGCAGCCTTCAGGAAATTGCGGCGAGAAATAAAGTGTTTCACGAAAAGGACCTCCTTTATGTTCCAGACCAGTTTTTGCGGCACAGTCTCTCTTCCGCTGTGCCGCATTCTTTGTTTTAAGCTTACCACAGAACCGCCGAAAGAGCAAGCGCAAAGATGGTCATTCTGCATAATAGTTTTCTTTATGAGTACGACTTTTTATGAAATCTCGCGCAAATCAGCACAAAAGACCGGGCCGCTGCTTCCTGCCTCAGGCTTGCAGCGACCCGGTCTTCCGGTTATGGAGGGATCAAAAATGGAGTGTTATTGTCAGATCGCGTGATACTGGCGCAGGAACTTCTCGAGGTCGGTGCCTTCGATCTTCTTCAGCGCCTCCTTCAGGGCGATGCGGCCCATAAGGGGCAGCTCCATGTCCGTGAGCTTCCGGCCATCCCGCAGCTTCACCGAGGCATCCACCAGCGCCCGGACGTCATAGGTGCTGCCCCAGACCTCCGGAACGCCCCGGTCGATGTTCAGCAGCCGGTACACCGCCTCCATGCCGGTGCGCATGGAGTATTCGGTGGTGAAGATGGTGTCCCTGCCGGTCTCGGCGAACTGGCCAAGGAAGGCAAAGTTCACCGCATCCTTCGGCACGATGTCGGGGCGGTCGCCCTTCGCACGGGGCATGAAGAAGGCGTCGATATAGGGCATCATGACCGGCACGGTGTTGGCGCTGTGCTCGGCAAGCTCTGCGATGTCCTCCACCGGCACGCCCAGATGGTAGAGCCACTCCATGCAGATCTCCCGGCCCGTGCAGTCCCGCATGGGCTTTTTGACGTAATCGCCGGGCTTATCGCTGAACAGGCCGTACACCCAGACGCAGAGCTGGTCTTTGGGCTGTGCCCGGAACTGCTGCTGCCGGTTCAGGGTCCAGCTCAGCAGCCAGGCCGAATCCTTCACGGTGACGATGCCGCCGGTGACGGTGCGGCCGCTGAAGGGGTCGCGCTTGCAGATCTTCTGGATATACTGGGGGATCTTCTCATCCAGCGTCGTGATGGTGGCGCTTTCCCAGTTGCTCAGCTCCGGCTGGCTGCAGAACTTTTCCGGGTGGCCGAAGGATTTGTCCAGCGCGGCGATGCGCTTCCAGAGGTCCCAGCCGTTGCCCGGCTTGATGTCGGGGTCGAAGCCCGCGGCCTTGTTCTGTGCGCCGACGGTGCAGCTCTCCACACAGCCGCCGTTGGTGATAAAGAGCAGGTCGTCCTCGGTCAAATCAATGGTCTCCACCGCGCCCTTGTGGTCTACCGTGATGCCCGCCGCCTGCTTTTTGCCCGGCTCGAGGCTGAACTGGACGTCCACGACCTTTGTGTCGTAGTAGAACTGGACGCCATGGTCTTTCAGGTAGGTGACCATGGGCAGGATGATGGACTCGTACTGGTTATACCGGGTGAAGCGGAGGGCCGTGAAGTCGGGCAGACCGCCGATGTGGTGGATATACCGCTTGAGGTAGAGCTTCATCTCGAGGGCGCTGTGCCAGTTCTCGAAAGCGAACATGGTGCGCCAGTAGAGCCAGAAGTTGGAGTTGAGCACCTCATCGTCAAAAAAGTCGGTGATCTTTTTGTCCTCAAGCTGCTCGTCGGGGGTGAAGAAGAGCTTCATGATCTCCATGGCTCCCTTATCCGACAGGCCGAACTTGCCGTCGGTGTGGGCGTCCTCGCCCCGGTTCACGGTAGCGCGGCAGAGAGAGTAGTTGGGGTCGGCCTTGTTCAGCCAGTAATACTCGTCCAGCACACTGGCTCCCTCCGTTTCCAGCGAAGGGATGGAGCGGAGCAGATCCCACATGACCTCAAAGTGGTTGTCCATCTCACGGCCGCCCCGCATCACATAGCCCACGTCGTACTTGTAGCCGTCGCAGGCACCGCCGGGCAGGGGGTCTTTTTCAAAAACGTGTACCCTCTCCCCCTTCATCTGACCGTCGCGCACCAGATAGCAGGCTGCCGTCAGGGCCGCCAGGCCGCTGCCGATGATATAAGCCGATTTGCGATCCACGCCTTCGGGCTTGCGGGGCCGCGCAAAGGCTTCGTAATTGCCGCTGGAATAATACATAGACGTGACCTCCATTTTGTTCTGTACCGGCAGCACGTTCGGCTCCGGCTTGTTTGGTTCTGGCATCAGTATACCCCGCCGCTTCCCGCCCTACAACAAACAAAACCGCCCAACTGCCGCAATTTTTGTCATACAGGCAGGTTTGCATAGAAAAAATCCGCCCCCGGCGTACCGGAGACGGATAAAAAGTTTTATGATGACTCAGAATGTCAGCCGCATCTGATGCCAGACGACATCGCCGTGGGTGGAGACGGAAACGCCCTCATCCACGAAGCCGAACTGCGCATAAAAGCCGATGAGCCGTTCCTTGCAGGTGAGCACGATGCCCTTGCGCCCGGCGGCTTTCGCGTCGGCGCAGACCTGACGCAGAACACGGGAGGCGCAGCCCTCGTGCCGATGGGCCGGAGCGGTGACGACGCTGAATATCATCTGCCACCCACCCTTCGGCGTGTGGAGATGGGGGTCATCGTACATCTCATCGGTGAGGTCGGGCATATCGGTGACGAAACCGTTGACGAAAGCTTTCACCTCGCCGCCCTCGTCCAGCAGCCAGAAACAGTCCGGGTAGACGGCCACACGCCCGGCGATGCTCTGCCGGGACGCCCCCTCAGCGGGCGGGTAGGAGGCAGCTTCGATTTCGGCCAGTGTGTCCACATCAGCGGGCAGTGCGTGACGGATGCTCATGCTCTCCCCTCCTCAGGCTTTGGCGGCGGGAGCCACCTCAAAGTCGATCTTGCCCAGGTTGACGTCGGCGCGGACGATGGTGATCATCATCTTGTCGCCGAGGCTCCAGGTCTTGCCGGAAGCGGGGTCGGTCAGGCGGACGCCCTCGGTCAGGCTGGTGCCGGAGGGAGTCAGGCTGGAGGCAGGCACAAAGCCCTCCACGCCGTTGTCCAGCTCGATGAAGAGGCCGCGCTGGGTCACGCCGGAGATGGTACCCTCGTAGCACTCGCCCAGATGGCGGCGGGCATACTCGGCCTTATAGCAGTCCTCAGCCTTCCGCTCGATCTGCATGGCGATGACCTCACGCTCGCTGGACTGCTTGGAGGCGCGCTCTGCGAAATCGGTGTAGCGGAGGATCATGGTCTCCTTCTCGGTACCCTTGAGCATATCGGTCATGATGCGATGGATGGCCAGATCGGGGTAACGGCGGATGGGGCTGGTGAAGTGGGCGTAGTCCTTCAGCACCAGACCGTAGTGGCCCTTGGGCTTCTCTTCGTAGAGAGCCTTGGACATGCAGCGGAGCATACCGGTGTTGATGATCTGCTCATAGGGGGTGCCGCGCACACCCTCGAGGATGGCGCTCAGCTCCTTGGGAGTGGGAACGTCCTTGGCGAAGTGGTCGTTGATGCCGCAGGCCTGCAGCAGAGCGTGCAGACGCTCCAGCTTCTCGGCGTTGGGCTCTTCATGGACGCGGTAGACGAAGGGGATCTGCTTGACGCGGGCAAAGTGGGCAGCGCACTGGTTGGCCAGCAGCATGAACTCCTCAATCATGCTCTCGCTCTCGCCGGAAGTGCGCTTCTTGACGTCGATACAGCGGCCATTCTCGTCGAGGATGAGCTTGACTTCGCCGCTCTCGATGTCCATGCAGCCGCGCTCCTTGCGCAGGCGGGCGCGGTGGCCGTACAGCTCCTTCATAGCGGGCAGCTGGTCGATGACGTCGGCATACTTTGCCTTGATCTCGGCGTCGGCAGTACCGGCCAGCAGGGCGTTGATCTCGGAGTAGACACCCTTGACGCGGCTGCGGATGATGGACTTGACAAAGCGGTAATCCGTCAGATTACCCTCCTTGTCCAGACGCATCAGGCAGGAGAAAGCCAGACGCAGCTCGTTCTCGTTCAGGCTGCAGATGCCGTTGGACAGGGCCTTGGGCAGCATCGGAACGACCTGATCTGCATAATAGACGCTGGTGGCGCGGCTGAACGCCTCGTTGTCCAGCTCAGTGCCGGGCTTGACGTAGTTGGAGACGTCTGCGATGTGGACACCCAGCTCAAAGCCGCCGTCAGAGGTGCGGGTCAGGCTGATGGCGTCGTCGATGTCCTTGGTCTCGGCGCTGTCGATGGTGAAGATGGGCAGGGCGCGCAGGTCCATGCGGCCCTCGCAGTCCTTCTCAGAGACCTCTGCGCCCTCGAACTTCTTGGCCTCATCCCGCACTTTATCCGGGAAGCGGGTGCGGATGTCCTTTGCGTAAAGCAGAGCCTTGGCACAGCGCTTGGCCTCGTCGGAGCTGCCGAAGCGCATGGCGACGCCCACGCGGTGGTCTTCCTGACGGTTGCCGCGGTTCAGGATCTCGACGGCTACCTTGTCGCCGTCCTTTGCGCCGCCCTCGCAGTCGCGGGCCAGCGGCATGGTGATGGCCGGGCAGTCGTCCGGCACGAAGCGCAGACGGCCCTCGACCCGGCGCACAGTGCCGACCAGGTCGTTTTTCTCGGTCAGGATGGCGAGGATAGCGCCCTCGTCGCTGCCCTCCACACGGGGATGCTCGAATTTCTCCACCAGCACGTCGTCGCCGGGCATTGCGCCCTTGGTGAAGCGGCCGGGGATGAAGATGTCGCTGGTGCCGTCCTCCAGCATGACGAAGGCAAAGTTCTTGCCCAGCTTGACCACCTTGCACAGCAGAGCCTTGTCGGCACGGCCGGAGCGGACGGTAAAGAACACGCCCTGACGCTGGCAGACGACAGCCTCTCGCACCAGTTCGTCCAGAGCTTCCATCACCTTGCGGTCTGCGCCGCGCTCGCCGCCGAACTTCTGCTTCAGCTCTTTGACGGTGCAGGGCTGGTTCTGGATGGCATGTTCAATTTTATCGCGCATTGACATAAATTTTCTTTCTCCTTAACTACCATAGCCCGCCCTCCACCGGGGCGCGGCTTCTTCCCTCTTATCTCTTTTATAACAACAGATAGACACAAAAACAGCCCCGCTTTCATCACGGGGCTGCGGGCGCATACTCAGGCCAGACGGCTTGCGAACACGCAGGCCAGGATGGCCACCACAAAGAAGATGATACCGGCGATGCGGGTCACCTTTGCCAGCATCTGGTCCGCAGGGGTCAGACGGGCGTTGTTTGCGCCGTAAGCGCTGCCGTTGATGACACCAGCCAGACCCTGACCGTGGGTATGCTGCATCAGGGTGAGGGCAAAGATGACCACCGAGACGACGAGCAGAATGACGCCGCCGACGATTTCAATGACTGCCATGGATGAAAACGCTCCTTTTATTATTAAATTTGGAGAACAAACATACAAATACAAGTATATAGTAACATACCTCGGCCAAAAAAGCAAGCAGAAAAGCAAAACCATTCACTCCCCGGCGCTCAGTGCGTCGCACAGGCGGGCAAAGATGGCTGCGCTGGACACTTCCGGCTCTGTCTGGGCATCCTGCATCACCACGATGGTCCAGCGAGGCTTTTCTGCCGGGTAAAAACCGGCGAACCAGTAGTTTTTCAGCTCTTCGCCATCCCGGAACTGGCCGGTCTGGGCGGTGCCGGTCTTTCCGGCGGCAGTCCCCTCGGAGGGGGCGGCCTGCTGGCCCGTTCCCTCTGCCACGACGCCCGCCAGCAGCTCTTGCAGCTTTTCCGCCGTCTGCTCCGCGAACACCCGTCGGGACGAACTATGTGCCAGCGGCGTGAGCTCTTCGCCCGTCGTCTCGTCCACGGTACACTCCACGAAAAGCGGGGTGTGATAGACGCCGCCCGCCGCAATGGTGTTCATCATCCCGGCCACCTGTAAGGGCGTCGCCAGAAGCTCCCCCTGTCCGAAGCAGAAGTTGGCAAACTGCCCCTCGTTTTCGAGTGTCTCTGCTTCGGGCAGAACGCCAGAAGCTGATCGGAGGCCGCCTGCAATGTCCTGCCCCTTCCCGAAGCCCAGCGCTGCCGCCATCTGCCGGACACGCTCCGGCCCCAATTTCCGCCCCAGCTCGATAAAGTAGCCGTTGCAGCTCTTTTCCAGAGCGCCGTCCAGCCCCACGAGGCCGTGAGGCACGCTTCCGGCACAGCGGTAGACCTGGCCGTTCAGGGCATCGTAGCCGGGACACTCCCGGGTGAAGTCCCCTTCTCCGGCTTCCAGCGCCGCTGCGGCCAGCACCGGCTTGAAGACCGAGCCCACCGCATAGGCCGAAAAAGCACGGTTCAGAAGCGGGCTGTCCGGAGCCGTCAGGCTCTCGCCCACATTGGCCGCATCAAAACCCGGCAGGCTGACACAGGCCCGCACCTTGCCGCTGGTTACATCTATAATAAGGATGCACCCGGTGGCCATGCTCTCCGCCGCCACCCCTTCTGCGGCCCTCTGGATGCTGCGGGAGAGGGTCAGCCGCACACCCTGCGGGGCAGAGTCTGCTTTTTCTAAAATCGGCTCACTGCCCCGCCGCAGCCGTCCCTGCGCTGTGACCGCACAGTACAGAGTATCCCGCTCGCCGGTGTAAAGGACATCGTCCAGCGCAGCCTCAAGGCCCGCTGCGCCGTGGCCCTCGCTGTCCAGGTAGCCGATGAGCTGTTCTGCCAGCGGGGCAGCGGCGTACCGCCGGGGAACGGCATAGCACCGCACGCCCAGCCCGCTTACATCCTGCACCACGTCCAGCAGAAAGGGCCGGGAAGTATTCCGCTCTCGGTAAAGTCTGGCCTGACCGTCGGCGTCCGCATAGGGGTAGAGCCGCGCGTAGCTGCCCTCACCCGGGAAGCAAAGGGCCAGCCAGCGCGGAGAGATGCCCGTCAGCGGCAGGCCGTCGCAGTCGTAAAAGTTTCCCCGCGCCGCAGGCAGGCGGAGGGCCGCTTCGCTCTGCGCCGCCGCCCGCACGGCGTACTCCGTGTTCGAGCAGAGCCAGTACAACCTGCAGACCACCGCCGCAAACCCCAGCAGCAGCGCCCCGTACAGCGCAAGCACTCTCCGGCCCGACATAAAAAGCCCCCCCTTCCCTGCCCGGTAGTATGGGCAGAAAAGGGGGACGGTACACAAAAGAGGCAGAGCCTCCGAAGAAGCTCTGCCTCAGATACTGAAACAGTCTGCGCGTTTTGGGAAAGGCTGCGGCTTAGTACATGCCGCCCATACCGCCCATGTCACCGCCAGCGGCAGCAGGAGCAGCCGGGGGTTCGGGCAGATCGGCCACGAGGCTCTCGGTGGTCAGCACCATCTCAGCGACGGATGCTGCGTTCTCCAGAGCGGAGCGGGTGACCTTGGTCGGGTCAACGATGCCGGCGGCGATCATATCCTCGACGTAGACTTCATTCTGAGCGTCAAAGCCGTAGTTGGGCTTGTTGGCAGAGATGATCTTGTCGATGATGACGCTGCCCTCGAGGCCGGCGTTCTTGGCGATCTGGCGCAGAGGAGCTTCCAGAGCCTTCAGGACGATCTTAGCGCCGGTGCGCTCGTCGCCTTCCAGCGTATCGCACAGCTCACGGACAGCGGGGATGGCGTTGATGGGAGCAGTGCCGCCGCCAGCGACGACGCCTTCCTGAACAGCAGCCTTGGTTGCGTTCAGAGCATCCTCGATGCGGAGCTTCTTGTCCTTCATCTCGACCTCAGTAGCAGCGCCGACCTTGATGACAGCCACGCCGCCAGCCAGCTTTGCCAGACGCTCCTGCAGCTTCTCGCGGTCGAAGTCGCTGGTAGCGGCCTCGATCTGGTTGCGGATCTGACCGATGCGGGATGCGATAGCGTCCTTGTCGCCGGCGCCGCCCACGATGGTGGTGTTCTCCTTGGTGACCTTGACCTGACGGGCATGGCCCAGCATGTCAACGGTAGCGTCCTTCAGCTCGTAGCCGAGGTCTGCAGAGACGACAGTGCCGCCGGTCAGGGTAGCAATATCCTGCAGCATCTCCTTGCGGCGGTCGCCGAAGCCGGGAGCCTTGACAGCCACGACGTTCAGGGTGCCGCGCAGGCGGTTGACGATGAGGGTGGACAGAGCCTCGCCCTCAATGTCCTCGGCCACGATGAGCAGCTTCATGCCGTTCTGCATGACCTGCTCCAGCAGAGGAACGAGGTCCTGAATGACGCTGATCTTCTTATCGGTGATGAGGATGGCGGCATTGTCCAGAACAGCCTCCATCTTGTCGGTATCGGTGACCATATAGGGGGTCAGGTAGCCGCGGTCGAACTGCATACCTTCGACGATCTCGTTGTAGGTCTCGGCAGTTGTCTTGTTCTCCTCGATGGTGATGACGCCGTCGGAAGTGACCTTCTCCATCGCCTCGGCGATGAGACGGCCGACCTCGGGGTCGCCTGCGGAGATGGTGCCGACGCGGGCGATGTCGTTGGAATCCTTGACCTTCTGGCTGTGTGCCTTGATGGTCTCGACGGCCTTAGCGACAGCCTTGGTCATGCCGCGGCGGATGTCCATCGGGTTTGCACCGGCGGTGACATTCTTCATGCCCTCGGTGACCATAGCCTGTGCCAGAACGGTCGCGGTGGTGGTGCCGTCGCCTGCGGCGTCGTTGGTCTTAGTAGCGACCTCACGCACCAGCTGTGCGCCCATGTTCTCGAACTCGTCCTTCAGCTCGATCTCCTTTGCGATGGTCACACCGTCGTTGGTGATGACGGGGGCGCCGAACTTCTTGCTCAGCACCACGTTGCGGCCCTTGGGGCCGAGGGTGATCTTAACAGTATCTGCCAGAGTGTCGATACCGGCACACAGTGCCTTGCGGGCTTCCTCGCCCTGCTTGATCTGCTTAGCCATATTTTATCGCTCCTTCGTAAATGCTTGATTGTCCAGTGTGAGGGAAAGACGCTTACTCCACGATGGCCAGAATGTCGGCCTGACGCACGATGGTGCATTCTTCGCCGTCCACCTTGACCTCGGTGCCGGAGTACTTGCTGGTGAGCACCTTGTCGCCCACCTTGACAGTCATCTTGACTTCCTTGCCGTCCACGACACCGCCGGGGCCAACGGCCACGACCTGTGCCACCTGGGGCTTCTCTTTAGCGCTGCCAGTCAGGATGAGGCCGCCCTTGGTGGTCTCCTCGACCTCAACAGTCTTGATAACAACACGGTCTGCAAGAGGAATGATCTTCATCGTTCTTGCCCTCCTATTATAAATATAAAAGATAAACTGTTTTATGTCCCGGGGGCTGCGCCCTTCCGGTTGTTTAGCACTCCTTTTCCTTGAGTGCTAAGTGTATTGTACTCATCTTGGAGTCAAAAATCAAGGGGTTTTTCAAATTTCTTTGTTAAGTTTTTATGTCCTTTCCATGAGCCATGTTCTTTTTGCCCTCGCCAGGTACGAACAATCTACGCTCCATCTACCTTTCAGATAACAAAAAACGCACCCGTCATAAGACCAGTGCGTTAAACTATAGGGGGATCATCTCTTTATTTGGGCAATTCCGGTTCACCTTCATATTTTCGCTCCGAAGCACAGTGCAGTCAAAATACTTGACTTTGTCAAGTAACAGTGCTATAATGCCTTCCGTTCAAAAAAGAAGGAGTTGAGGAAATGGGACCCTCCACGGTATCTTCCTGCATTCTGACCCTGCACAGAGAGTTTGCCGCTTACACGACCCAGCGGCTGCAGGAACTGGGTCTGAGCTTCGGGCTGATATATTTTGTCATTTATGTAGGAAAGCATCCGGATTGTACGCCTTCGGAACTGACCAAAGATCTGCATCTGGATTGGGGTCACTCCCAGCGCAGCCTGAACAAGCTGGCCGAAGACGGCTTTCTGACGAAAGAAAAGAATGGGCGCAGCTACCACCTGAAGCTGACCCAGAGGGGTGAAAACGCCTTTGTGGTCTGTCATCAGGTCTTTATCGGCTGGGATGCGCAGAGTCTGGGCGGACTGACAGCGCAGGAGCGGCAGCAGCTGCTGACATTACTGCAAAAAGCAGTGCAAAAGAAAGTGTGCAAATGATGTATGAAACGATCTTGAGTCCGATCCATTATGGTGGGATGCAGCTGAAAAACCGCATCATTTTTGCGCCGACAACATTCGGGCTGTCGGATGAAGAATACCTTGCAAAGATCCGTGCCATTGCACAGGGCGGCTGTGCCATGATCATCGTGGGCGATGTCCCGGTGGGCAAAAGCAGGTTTGAAAAATCTCTGTTTGACACCAAAGGCTTTGCATTCTACCAGCAGGTCGTGAAAATCGCCCATGATGCGGATTGCAAAGTCTGTGCCCAGCTGCACCAGAGCGATTCCAACCTGCTGGCGATGTTCAAGTACATTCCCGGCGTCCTGCTGAAGAAGATCACCCCGGATCAGCTGCGGGAAAAGCTGAACGCCGAAGTCGCTCCTTACATTACAAAGATGTCCAAACGGAAGATCCGGACCATCATCAGCGGGTTTGGAAAAGCGGCGGTGCTGGCAAAACAGGCCGGCTTTGATATGATGCAGGTGCATGGCGACCGGATGTGCGGCAGTTTCAGTTCGGCCATCTTCAACCACCGCACGGACGAATACGGCGGCAGTGCCGAGAACCGCGCCCGTTTTGCGGCGGAAGCGGTCTCGGCTGTCCATGCAGCAGTTCCGGGGATGCCCATTGATTACAAGCTGGCCGTCCGGCAGGAAAACCCGCACTTTGGCAATGCCGGTGTGGTGGAAGAAGAACTGCCGGTGTTCGTTCCGCTGCTGGAGCAGGCGGGTGTGACCAGCTTCCATGTAACGCTGGCAAACCATTCCGCATTGGAAAACACCATCCCGCCCACCGATCATCCCTATTTCAGCCAGCCGGGATGCTTCCTCAAATTCTGCGATGAGGTGCGGCAGTACACCGACCTGCCCATCTGTGGTGTCGGTGGTCTGAACGACCCGGATCTTGTGGAGCAGCAGCTCGCCAGCGGACGCATCCAGTGCGCCGCCATGAGCCGCCAGCTTCTGGCAGACCCGGATTGGGTGAACAAGCTGAAAAACGGGCAGGCGGAACAGATCCACCGCTGCGTCCGCTGCAACAAGAAGTGTCTGGGCGGGCTGATGGCACATCAGGGAACTCGCTGTGTTTATGATGCTTTGCGAGAAAAAGAAGCAAAAAACGCATAAACCCACCCGACAAAAAATCACGATATACTTAACAAAAAGACATTCACAAAGGAGAAGCTATGAGTTACGCGATCGTATACAGCAGCAAAACAGGCAACACAAAAATCTTGGCAGATACGCTGTACGACTGCCTGCCGCAGGAAGGCTGCGATTATTTCGGCATCCCGGATCCTGCTGCCATGGAAGCGGACACCCTTTATGTGGGCTTCTGGACGGACAAGGGAAATGCCGATGAAAGCACTTCGGACTTTTTGAAGCAGCTGCACGGCAAAAACATCTTTCTCTTTGGCACTGCCGGCTTCGGCGGCAGCAAAGAATACTTTGATAAGATCATGAAAAAGGCGGAGCATTCGCTGGACAAGAGCAACACTGTTTTCGGCTGCTATATGTGTCAGGGCAAAATGCCGATGTCCGTACGCCAGCGGTACGAAGAGATGAAAAAGCAGCCGATCCATCTGCCCAATCTGGATGCCATGATCGAGAATTTTGACAAGGCTCTTTCTCACCCGGATGCGGATGACCTGGAGCAGCTGAAACAGGCTGTAAGATAACGGAAAAGGCGGCGGCTTCCCTTGACAAGGAAAGCCGCCGCCTTTGTTGATCCTCCGATGAGCACCTAAAGAAACGTGCAGGGCGCTTCTCATCCTTTCATTTTACACGCTGGCACGCTGGGCCATGAACCGCTCATAGGCCGGTTTGGGCAGCAGAACGCGCCCGGCCAGCGGCTTGAGCTGGGCGGTGATGGCGTCGCAGGGAGCGCACTCGCCGTCGGCGGTCGCCACGATAGGGCCGCGTCCGTCCGCCGGGCGCAGGGAGACGCACTTGGCCCGGCGGTAGATGAAGTAGGGCTTCGCCTGTTCCGTCAGCTCACCGTTCCGGAAGTGCCTGCCGCTCTTGTACATCCCCAGCAGGCGGGCGATCGTCAGGCGGCTCACCCTGCGGATGATGAAGACGTCCAGCCAGCCGTCGTCGGGCTGAGCCTCGGGGGCCGCATAAAAACCGCCTCCATAGGTGCGGCCATTGCAGACGGCACACATCAGGCAGTCCACCGTCAGCTCCTCGCCGTCGATGGTAAAGGTCACGTTCCGGCCGATGTGGCCGCAGAGCTGCCTGACGATGGAGAGCGCATAGGCCATCTCGCCGCCGCAGAACGGGATGCGCCGGAACTGCGGGATGCCGTAAGCCACCTGTGCATCGAGCCCGGCGGCGCAGATGGTCGCCGAAAGGCCGAGGTCAGTCTGCATCAGATCAATGTCCACCTCACTGCCCGCCAGCTGGGCGTCGAGGTCATTGAACTCTTCCCGTGTGCCGTAGGTGCGCAGAAAATCATTGCCGCTGCCAAAGGGCAGACACCCCACCGCCGCGAGGCTGCACCCCTGCACCCCAGTCAGCGCCTCGTTGAAGGTGCCGTCGCCGCCCGCTGTCCAGATGCGCACCGGCTCACCGTCAGCCTGCGCGGTGTGCGCCGCCTCAGCGGCCAGCTCCCGGGCATGGCCCGCGTACTGGGTCACAACGACCTTCCTTTTTTCCGGCGGGATGCCCGCCCGCTGGGCTGCGGCCTGGATGGCCGGGGCCAGCTCGGCAGTGCAGTCCCGCTTGCCTGCGGTGGGGTTGAGCAAAAACAGATAGCGCATTCGGCTTCCTCCTCTGGTGGTTCCTGCCCTCTATCATAGCGGAAAACCAGAGCAGATGCAAGAGCTTTTCAGCCGACACCCGCCGTCTGCGTCTCCTGCACCACGATCGTGCCGTCCTCGGTGCAGTCTGCCGTCCAGTGCTGGCCGAGGCTCACACTGCCGGAGGCGATCTGGTCGGCGAAGGCCTGCTCCACGGCCCGGTCTACCTGTCGGCGCAGCTCGCGCGCGCCATAGGGCGAATGTGCTTTTGCCGCCAGCGCCGGGCCGACCCGGGCCGTGTGGGTCAACTGGTAGCCGCTGCGGGCAGCACGCTCTTCCAGCTGGCCCAGCAGCTTTTCGGCGATGGAGCAGAGGCTCTGCTCCTCCAGCGGGCGGAAGACGATGAGCTCATCCAGACGGCCCACCAGCTCCGGCCGGAACCACTTTTTCGCCTCGGCAACGGCGGCTTCCGACTGCTTTTCAAAGGCGGCTTCGCTTCCCGCCCCGAAGCCCAGCGGTGCGCTCTGCCCGGCGAGGAATCGTGCGCCGAGGTTGGAGGTCAGCAGGACGATGGTATTGCGGAAATCCGCCTTGCGGCCCATGGAGTCGGTCAGCTGGCCGTCCTCGAGCATCTGCAGGAGCACATTCTGAATGTCCGGGTGCGCCTTTTCGATCTCGTCAAAGAGCACCACGCTGTAGGGGCGGCGGCGGACAGCCTCCGTGAGCTGACCGCCCTCGTCGTGGCCCAGATAGCCCGGAGGCGCACCCAGCAGACGCGCCACGGTGTGCTGCTCCTGATACTCCGACATATCGAACTTGAGCAGGGCTTTCTCGCTGCCGAACCAGCTCTCTGCCAGCGCCTTTGCCAGCGCGGTCTTGCCGACGCCGGTCGGCCCGAGGAAGAGCATCGCACCGATCGGCCGGCCCGGCTCCCCCAGCCCGGTGCGGCTGCGCCGGATGGCCCCGGCCACGGCGGCGACAGCCCGGCTCTGGCCCACGACTTCGGCGTTCAGGCGCTCTTCGAGGCGGGCCAGCCGCTCCCTCTCCTTTTCACCCACCCGTTCTGCCGGGACGCCGCTGGCCTGCGCCACCACCCGGGCAATTTCCTTCCGGCTGAGGACGGGGTCTTTCTCCCCTTCCCGTTCGGCCCGGATGCGCACCGCTGCGCAAGCTTCGTCCACGAGGTCGATGGCCTTATCCGGCAGACAGCGCCCCGGCAGATACCGCACCGAGAGCTCCACGGCCTCCCGCAGGGCTTCGTTGGGCAGGCGGACGCCGTGATACCGCTCGTAGCGGGGTGCCAGACCTTCCAGTATATCCACAGCCTGCTTCGGCGTGGGCTCTTCGATTTGGACGCGGCCAAATCGGCGCTCGAGGGCGGCGTCCTTCTGGATGTGGGTGCGGAATTCCTGATTCGTCGTCGCGCCGATGAGCTGCAGTTCACCCCGGGCCAGCACCGGCTTTAAGATGCTGGCTGCGTCGATAGCCCCCTCTGCCGCACCGGCGCCGACGATGGTGTGGAACTCATCCACGAAGAGGATGGCGCTGCCGTCCCGGACGAGTTCTTCCAGCAGGTTCTTGAACCGCTCTTCGAAGTCGCCGCGGTACTTCGTACCAGCCACGAGGCTGGCCATGTCCAGCGCCAGCAGACGCCGCCCCTGGAGCATCCGGGGTACCTGCTTGTCGGCGATGCGCTGGGCAAGTCCTTCGGCCAGCGCGGTCTTGCCCACGCCCGGTTCCCCCACAAGGCAGGGGTTGTTCTTCTGGCGGCGGCATAAGATCTCTACCATCCGGTCCAGCTCTTTTTCCCGGCAGAACACCGGGTCCAGCTCGCCGTCCGCCGCCCGGCGGGTCAAATCGCGGCAGTATTTGTCGCTGGCCCGGCTCCCCCGCGGCAGCGACGACGCCGAGCGCGGCTGGATCGGCAGGATGAACTGCCCTGAAAGCTGGCGGCACTCCCGCACCGCCTCGGTGAGCTGGACACCCATGGATGCCAGCATAACGCCCGCGGCGCAGTCGGTGTCTTCCAGTATGGCGCAGAGCAGATGCTCCGGCTCGGCCCGGCTCAGGTGGGCGTTCTGCGCCCCGATGATGGCGTAGTCCATCGCCCGGCGCAGGTCCGCCGCCATATCGCCCCGGGCAAGCCTGGTGACCGAACCCTCCCGCCCGGCGGACAGCTGACGCCGCACTTCCAGCTCCGAGATGTTCTTCCCGGCCAGAAAGCGGGCCGCCGGGCCGCCGTCCGCTTGCAGCATCGCCCACAGCAGGTGGCCGGTGTCTGCCTTTTTGCAGCCCAGCCCTCCGGCCAGCTCCACCGCCTTATCCAGCAGCTGCCCCGCCTCCCGGGAGAAGCCCTTATACCGTCCTTTGCCGAATGCGTCCCAAATGCTCATTTGCGTGGCTCCTATCTTCCGTGTTGCCTTGTTGCATCAAGAAACAGTATAGCCCCGGCAGGCGAGAAAAAATCAGAGCTTTGTGTCACACCGGCCCAAAAACGCACCGAGAGATAAAACAAAAAAGCCATCTGAGTGAATCAGATGGCTTTCTGGTTGGGGATGAGAGAATCGAACTCCCACAAGTAGAGTCAGAGTCTACCGCACTACCACTATGCAAATCCCCAATATCCTGTTGTGTTTCGCGGCATCGGGCCGGTCGACGTGTGCTATTATAGCCGCCTTTACGCGTTTTGTCAAGCAGATTTTTGAAAAAAGTTGTACTTTTTTCTTGCAGGCCGAGATTCAGACGTACTTTCGAGCAATTCAGAGAAGCCGACGCCTGACCGGGCAGAAGCAATTTCTTCTGCACTCTCTTGTGGCATTTTCTGCACTCTCCTGGCCATACAATAAGGTGTACCTGATTTTTTACTTATAAATAAAGGAGGACGCCTTATGCTGCAAACCCCATCCAAGACCACCCAGACTCTGCTTTCGTCCCGCATCCCCCGCGACAACGAGCACGAGCGCTACCACCCCGAGCTGGAAGAAGAGCTGAAAGAGTGCCTGTTCTGCCTGCAGCGGAACGCGATGATGTTCGATCTCGAGGTGGACTCCGACCTCATCGAGCAGCGCATCTACGAGCGGCAGGCGCTTTTGTGCCGCTACCGCTACCTGCTGGCCCGCGCCCGGGAGCTGGGGCTGCATACCATCCTGAAAAAGTATCAGCCGCTGGGATAAAAACCTACCCGCGAAATCTTGACAGAATCCGCACATCGTGTTATCATACATAAAGATAACACTGTATACAGAGAACTGTATGCAAAACTTTGGAGCTTAGAGAGGTTTTCAACTATGGAACGTATTAAGACTATCGCTACTCGTGACCTGACCAAGAGCGTCGTGACCGGCGGCTGCGGTGAGTGCCAGACTTCTTGCCAGTCTGCCTGCAAGACCTCCTGCGGCGTCGCAAACCAGAAGTGCGAGAACAGCAATAAGTAATCATTGCAGACCCTATGCCGCCTTTGCAGGGCGGCATTTTTTTATGGCAATTATAGATTGGAGAATGAAATGGTACATCAGTATCAACTGAACGGATATAACATCGTGCTGGACAGCTGCAGCGGCTCGGTCCATGTCGTGGACGACGTGGCTTACGACGTCATTGCGATGTACAAAGAGCACTCTGCCGACGAGATCGTGGCCGCCATGCTGGCAAAGTATGCCGACCGCCCTGATGTCACCGAGGCCGACCTGCGCCAGTGCCTCGAGGATGTGGCCTCTCTGGAAGCCGCCGGCAAGCTTTGGGCTCCCGACGTCTACAAGGACATGGCGTTCGACTTCAAGAACCGCCAGACCGTGGTCAAGGCGCTCTGCCTCCACGTCGCCCACACCTGCAACCTCAACTGCTCCTACTGCTTCGCCTCGCAGGGCCGCTATCAGGGCGACCGCGCCCTGATGAGCTTCGAGGTGGGCAAGCGGGCTATGGACTTTCTCATCGAGAACTCCGGCACCCGCCGCAACCTCGAGGTCGATTTCTTCGGCGGCGAGCCTCTGATGAACTTCGACATGGTCAAAAAGCTCGTCGCCTACTGCCGCGAGCAGGAGAAGATTCACAACAAGAACTTCCGCTTCACCATGACCACCAACGGTATGCTCATCGACGACGATGTCATCGACTTCTGCAACAAGGAGTGCCACAATGTCGTGCTGAGCCTCGATGGCCGCAAGGAAGTCCATGACCGCTTCCGCAAGGACTACGCAGGCCACGGCAGCTATGACGTCATCGTGCCGAAGTTCCAGGAGTTCGTGAAAAAGCGCGGCGACAAGAACTATTACATGCGCGGCACCTACACCCACTACAATACCGACTTCACCAACGACATCTTCCACATGGCCGACCTCGGCTTCACGGAGCTGAGCATGGAGCCTGTCGTCACCAAACCCACCGACCCCAGCGCCCTCACCGCCGAGGACCTGCCCATCCTGAAGGAGCAGTACGAGATCCTCGCCAAGGAGATGATCAAGCGCGACCGCGAGGGCCGCGGCTTCACCTTCTACCATTACATGATCGACCTCACCGGCGGTCCCTGCATCTACAAGCGCATCTCCGGCTGCGGCTCCGGCACCGAGTACATGGCCGTCACTCCCTGGGGCGACCTCTACCCCTGCCACCAGTTCGTCGGCGACCCCAAGTACCTGATGGGCGACATCTGGAGGGGCGTCACCAACACCGCCGTGCGGGATGAGTTCAAGCACTGCAACGCCTACGCCCGCCCCGAGTGCAAGGACTGCTGGGCCAAGCTCTACTGCTCTGGCGGCTGTGCAGCCAACGCCTACCACGCCACCGGCAGCATCACCGGCGTCTACGAGTACGGCTGTGAGCTGTTCAAGAAGCGTGTCGAGTGCGCCATCATGATAAAAGTTGCTGAGAACCAGGAGCTGGCAGCTCAGGGCATCGAAGTTCCCATCGAGCTGGGCGGCACCTGCAACGCCTGCGCAGACGGCGAAGCCTGCGAATAAAGCCACATGAACACTCCTGTCGTCGATTTTGTCCGTCGCTACGCCCAGCAGCGCACCACCCGGATGCATATGCCGGGCCACAAGGGCCGCGGCCCGCTGGGCTGTGAAGGGCTGGACATCACAGAAATTGCGGGCGCAGACGAGCTGTACGAAGCCGAGGGCATCATCGCTCAGAGCGAGGCCAACGCGACGCAGCTCTTCGGCACTGCCCGCACCTATTACAGCACCGAGGGCAGCAGCCAGTGCATCCGGGCCATGCTCCACCTTGCGCTCCAAACGCGGCCCGCAAAGGCAGGCCGTCCTGTCCTGCTGGCGGCGCGGAACGCCCACAAGGCCCTGCTCTACGCGGCGGCTCTGCTGGACTTCGACATCCAGTGGCTCTGGCCCGCGCCGGACGCCGCCGGGGCGCTCTGCACCTGCCCTGTGGAGCCGGAGGCGCTCTCTTCTGCGCTGGACGAGCTGTCCGCCGAGGGCCGCACGCCCTTCGGCGTCTACCTCACCAGCCCGGACTATCTGGGCTTCGTGCAGGACATCGCGGGGCTGTCGGCGGTCTGCCACGCCCACGGCCTGCCCCTTCTGGTGGACAACGCTCACGGTGCCTATCTCCACTTTTTGAAGGAGGGCAGCCGCCACCCCATCCAGCTGGGCGCGGACCTTTGCTGTGACTCGGCTCACAAGACCCTGCCCGTCCTCACGGGCGGTGCCTATCTGCACCTTGGCTCGTCCGTGCAGGCCGACGAGGCCGCGGTGCGCAATGCGCTGGCCCTCTTCGGCTCCACCAGCCCCTCTTATCTCATTTTGCAGTCGCTGGACGCTGCCAACGCGGTTCTGGCCGACAGCTTCCGGGAGAAGCTGGACGTCTGCCGCTGGCGGCTGGGGATGCTCTGCCGGGAGCTGGATGCTCTCCGGCCCGGGCTGGCGCTCCCCCTCACCGGGGCGCACCGTGAACCCCTCAAGCTGACGCTGGACGCCGCCGCGCTGGGTCTTTCCGGCCGGCAGCTGGCGCAGGCTCTGCGGGAGCGGGGTGTGGAGTGCGAGTATGCCGACCCCCGTTACGTCGTGCTGATGCCTTCCGCCGAGAGTTCTGCGGCAGAGTTTGCCTGCCTGCAAACGGCCCTGCACGCCATCTGCGATGAGGCCCCTGCTGCCGATGTCTCCGTTACGGCTGACGATCCTGCCGCTTTCGCGGCATTGGCCGGGGCGCTCGAGGCACAGCCCCGCCGCTTCACCATCCGGGAAGCTGTCCTCGCACCGCAGGAGATGATCCCTGTCGCCGAGGCCGTGGGCCGCATCTGCGCCGCACCGGCGGTCTCCTGCCCGCCTGCCATCCCCATCGTGGTCAGCGGCGAGACGGTCCCGCCGGAGGCCCTCCCCCTCTTTGCCCGCTATGGCATTGAGAAGGTTGCCGCTGTAAAAGAATAAAGTGCAAAAATCATTTTCGTACTCTTCAGACTCTTTTTTCACTCTATATTCAGAGTCCCCCCTAAGATTCAGCTAAAAGTCCCGCACATTTCTTGACAGGCTTCGCATATTCTGGTTTAATAAATTGGATAAAAGGGAGTAAAGGGCGCTCCACCTTATGGGAGCGCTGCATGGCAGCGTCAACACGGCAGAAATGCCCGATGTCATGTGTTCGCTTGAGACTTTTGTCACAGGAATTGGTGCTGTGGCGGAAGTCTCTTTTTTCGTCATTGCGCCGCAGATTTCAAAGGAGGCAATGACATGGATTTCTGGAACGCATTCGCCAGTCTCTTTTCCAATTTCGGGAACCTGACCTGGCAGATGGTGGTGATGTGGGGCATCGGCGCCCTGCTCATCTACCTCGCCATCGCAAAAAAGATGGAGCCGAGCCTGCTTCTCCCCATGGGCTTCGGAGCCATCCTCGTCAACCTGCCCTTATCGGGCGCTATCACGCAGGGCGACACCGTCGGCCCCATCTCGGCTCTGTTTGAGGCCGGGATGTCCAACGAGCTGTTCCCCCTGCTGCTCTTCATCGGCATCGGTGCGATGATCGACTTCGGCCCGCTGCTCGAGAAGCCGTGGCTGATGCTCTTCGGCGCGGCGGCGCAGTTCGGCATCTTCTTCACCCTCTTCCTCGCGGGCTTCTTCTTCGATTTGAAGGACGCCGCTTCCATCGCCGTCATCGGCGCGGCAGACGGCCCCACCGCCATCTTCGTGGCCAACGTCCTGCACTCCCAGTACCTTGGTGCCATCATGGTGGCGGCCTACAGCTACATGGCGCTGGTCCCCATCGTGCAGCCGCCGGTCATCAAGCTGCTGACCACCCAGAAGGAACGCCGCATCCGGATGCCCTACCAGAAGGGCAGTGTCAGCCAGCTGACCAAGATCTTGTTCCCCATCGTCGTGACCATCATCGCCGGGCTCGTGGCTCCGGCCAGCGTAGCGCTGGTGGGCTTTCTGATGTTCGGCAACCTGCTGCGGGAGTGCGGTGTGCTGAGCACCCTGAGTGAAACGGCGCAGAACATCCTCGCAAACCTCATCACCATCGTGCTGGGCCTGACCGTGGCCGGCCAGATGACCGCCGACAAGTTCGTGCGGCCCGACACTCTGCTCATCCTTGCGCTGGGCCTCGTGGCCTTTGTGTTTGACACCGCCGGCGGTGTGCTGTTCGCAAAGCTGGCGAACCTCTTCCTCCCGGAGGGCAAAAAGCTCAACCCCATGATCGGCGCAGCCGGCATCTCGGCCTTCCCCATGAGCGGCCGTGTCGTCAACAAGCTGGGCCTCGAGGAGGACAACCAGAATTTCCTGCTGATGTACTCCATCAGTGTCAACGTCTCGGGCCAGATAGCCTCTGTCATCGCCGGCGGACTGCTGCTGACCCTGCTGAGCTAAAGGAGGGACTGATATGCTGCATCTTACTTCGTGGATGACGACTCTGCCCATCATGGTCATCGGGATGGTGAGCATCGTGCTGGTCATCGGCGTCATCGTGCTGGCTGTGATGTTTTTGAACAAGCTGACGAGCCGGAAATAACTGCAAAGGGCTGCTGTACCGTGTTGTACAGCAGCCCTTGTTTTATTGATCAGCCCACGCCTTTCCGATAGCCGCTCTTGGCGTTCTGCCCGGTGTCATCCGGCTCGTCGCCGCCGTCGTGCGGTTCCTCAGAACAGATCGAGCATATTGTCCAGATAGATGGCTTCCCGGACATGCAGCTGGTATTCCGGTTTTGTCATGTAGTAGAGCAGAAATTCCAGTACCAGCGCACTGCCCAGGCCCCGGCCCTCGATCTTGAAGTTGGAAAATCCCATCGGCATATAGACATCCTGAATGTCCCTGATGCCGATAAAACTCGGATTTTCCATCGCCTTTGAGAAGCGGTAGCCTTCCTCCGCACCCGGTGCGTGACAGATGTGTTCGGGGCAGGCTTCGCCGAGATTTTTTCGGCTGACATTCTCATAGCAGCGCTTTCTGTCCCGGCATCCGACCCAGCAGCACTCGTTGCAGAGAAATTCCACCTTGTCTTTCTGCGCCTGCGGCAGACTGTCCAGCTCTCCAAAGGCTTTGTTCAGCCGGAAATCCGGCACCACATAGCGGAACTCCTCCCGGGCCGTCTCCGCCCGGAGCTGCTGAAACTCTGTCAGCACCTTGGTCGTGGAGGACACGAAATAAAGCTGCGGATAGTGTGTTTTCAGGTAGTCCAGCAGCAGCTCCGAGTGGACGATGACGCCGCTCTGCACTGGGTTTTCCTGCTCAAACAGGGCGCAGAGGGCGTTGCACTTTTTATCCGAAAGGTGTTCCTCCCGGAGGAGCGAGTTGCTGAAGGTCAGCCGCGCCGAGATGCCGTATTCCCGCGTCAGGGCAAGGACTTCTTTGGGGTCATTCTCCCCGAAGCCAACCCGTCCCCCGCCCCAGACGCAGTCGGCCGGTGCGCCGTAGATGGAGCCGATGTCGCACCAGTCATAAAAGTATTCTCTGTGCGCCCGGAACAGGGGCAGGAACTCCCGGTACAGCTCGTAGAACTCGAACAGTCCGGGCAGATGATAGTAAGCTTTTTCTTGTTTCATTTTTCACTTTTTCTTATGCGTTTTGCGTCCTGACCTCTACCGTCCGGCCGCCGAGGTTCTCATAGATGCGGTGGGAGACGGAGAGCACCGTGCGCCCTTCGGACGCGCGGCGAAGCGCTTCGAGGACACGGGCCTCGGTCTCAGCATCGAGGTTGGCCGTTATCTCGTCCAGCAGCAGCACGGCAGGGTCTGCCGCTGCGGCACGGGCGATGGACAGAAGCTGCCACTCGCCCTGCGAGAACATCCCGTCAGTACACACCGTATCATAGCCGCCCGGCAGGGTCTGGATGGCGGCATCCAGACCGGCAAGCTTCGCGGCGTTCCTTGCCATTTCTTCGGTGATGCCGGGGTCGCCCAGCGTGATCTGTTCCAGCACCGTACCCGGCACACGGGCAAAATGCTGCTCCACACAGCCGATGCAGGTGCGGCGCTCGGCGTCCGTGATGTCCGCCACGTCCACGCCGCCGATGGTCACCGACCCGGCTTCCGGGTGATAAAGTCCCAGCAGCAGCTTGAAGACTGTGCTCTTTCCGGCGCCCGTCCGGCCCACCAGCGTCACCTGCTCGCCCTGCTTGACGGTCATGGAAAAATCGTTCAAGACGTGCTTTTCGCCGTAACCGAAGGTCACATGAGAGAGCACCACATCACCCCGGGCAGAGGTCTCCCGCTCCTTGGGAATGGTGCGTTCCGGCTGGTCAAGGAAGGCGTCGATGCGCTTCACGCCCGCCATCGCCGACTGGATGGTCTGTATCTCCATGCCAAGGCTCTCGATGGGCGCAAAGATGCGGGAAATGTAGTTGATGACGGCCACCGAGGTGCCGACCGACATCCCGAACAACGTCAGGGCAGCCGCATTGCCGGAAGCCGAGAGGAGCATAACGATGCCGACCACGGCGGCATTCAGCACCAGCACGACGGGCGAATAGATCGCATCGTAAAAATTCGTCCGCTCCATCGCGGCATAGCTTTCGCCGATGCACCGGTCATAGCGGCGCTCCATGTAGTCTTCCAGACCCAGAGCCCGGATGGTGCGGATATTGTGCAGTGTTTCCGGGACCTGACCGGACACAGCGGCGACCGCCCGGCGGTTATCCAGCTGAGCCGCCAGCATCCGCGTCTGCACATGGCGGGTGAACGCGGCGAACAGCGGCAGCACCAGCAGCAAAATCAGCGCAAGGCCGGTATTCTTCACGGCGATGACCGTCATGATGGAGAGGATGCGGCAGGCGTCCGCCACCATGCTGATGATGCCGGAGGTGAACAGCGCCTCCACCGTATCCACGTCGCCCGAGAAGCGCGCGGCCACCTCGCCGGGGTTCTGCCCTGCCAGCGTGCTGGCGGGAAGCTTGGTCAGCTTCCGGGACATTTCAGCGCGCAGGGCGTGGGTCATTTTCTGGCCGAAGAGCACCAGCAGGCTCTCCTGCGCCGAGGAGAGCATCCCTTCCAGCGCCAGACTGCCGAAATAAAGAAGCACCGTAGGGAATGTCAGCGGAAGCCCGGCCGTCAGCCCGTCGATGATGCGGGCCAGCAGCAGCGGCGGCACCAGAGACGCCGCCACCGATGCCGCCGCACACAGGACGGTTCCCGCTGTGAGAAGGCGGTGGGTCACGGAGGCCATCCGGATGGCCTCAGACACACCATTTTTACGCCTGCTCTCCATGCTGTTTCCCTCCTGTCTGGCTTTCGTACAGCTGACGGTAGACCGGGGCCGATGCCATAAGCTCCTCATGGGTGCCGACGGTGGTCTTTCCGCCATCCATAAAGACGATCTTCTGCATCTGCGGGAAGTGGTACAGGCGGTGCGAGATGAGAAAGACGACCTTATCCCTGGCATATTCCTGCAGGTCGGCAAAGACCGTATCCTCCGTGTCCCGGTCGAGGGCCGAGAACGGGTCGTCGAGGATGAGGACAGGGCGCGGATGGGCCAGCGTCCGGGCCAGCGCCAGACGCTGGGCCTGTCCGCCGGAAAGACGGGTGCCGCTGCTGCCGATGACGGTATCGAGGCCGTTCTCCATCGCCAGCACCTCGCCTTTCAGCGCAGCAGCGGCGAGATAGGGCATGGCGTCCTGCTTGCTGCCGCAGAGGACATTGTTCTGCACCGTGTCGGCGCTCAGCTCCGGGTCGTGGCCCAGATAGCCGACGGTGGCCGAAATCTGCCGCGGAGTCAGAGCGGAGAACTCCTTTCTGCCAAACTGCGCCGAGCCTTCATAGGGGGCCTCGCAGAGGAAGACCCGGCCAAAGGTAGATTTGCCGCAGGCCACCGGGCCGGTGACACCGATGATGTCGCCGGGATGGGCTGTCAGACTCAGCCCCGAGAAGATGAGGGTGTCGCCGTAGGCGAAGGAGAGGTTCCTGAAGGTCACATCTTCTGCCGCCGGGACATCCAGCGCGTCCAGCCGCTCCGGCGACTTCATCAGAGGTTTGATGCGCTTCCAGGAGACTTCGGCCTTCTGCACCGAGTTGAAGAGCTTGGCCACCTTGGAGGATTTGACCACCAGCTTGGTGAAGCAGGAGAGGAAGGTGGTAAAGGCCGCGATGTCCCACACACGCCAGCCGGTGCCGAGGACATTCTTTGCGCCGAACCACAAAATGAACAGTACGCCTGCCTCTGACGCCGCCAGATAGAGCGGCGGCAGGGCCGACTGCCACACGTTGTTCTTCACTGCCGTCTTTTCGTATGTATCCAGTACCTCTTCGTACCGCTCCGCGCGGGCGTCTTCGCAGCCGTAGATGCGGTAAGTCACGGCGTTCTGGGCGCGGTCGAGGGTGGCGGCACTCAGTGCGCCCGCCGCCTTTTTGTAGGCCGCACCGGCCCGCTGGACCGGCTTTTTCATCCATGCCGCGCAGACGTAGGAGAAGGGCGTGAACAGCAGGCTCAGCAGAGCCAGCCGCCAGTCGTACACCAGCAGCATGACCACATAGCCCGCCAGCGCCACGCCGGTATCAAAGACTTCGGTGGTGAACTTGCGCATACCTTCCACGCAGTCGTCCACATCGGAGATGGCCTTGGTCATCAGCTCACCGGCGCCCTCTTTTTCCAGCGAAGCCCGGCTCTGGCGCACCAGATTGGCGTAGAGGATGCCCTTCATCCGGCGGTTGATGTTGTTGGCAAAGCGGCGGACATAAAAGCGCTTGATGAACCGCGACGCCTGCACCAACAGGGTGACGAGGATATAGGCCAGAACCAGCAGCGCCATTTGGGCCGCTGTTTCGCTGCCGCTCAGGATGTCCGCCAGGCACTGGGCCAGACGGCCCTCGAACCACGGGGTGGCCAGCAGGCCGATGTTATAGCTGAGGCCCGACAGGGTCACGAAGGCCAGCGGGAGCCACTCGACCCGGAAATAAGAGAACACCCGGTCCGGGCGGAAGGTCTTCTCATTTTTCATCGGTAATATCCATAGACAGCCTCCGGGTCTTATCTCAAAAAGATGTATCTGCATCGTTGTATGTACAACAATCATAGTACAAAACCACTCTTTGTCAAGAGTGGCAGTGGATTCTTTCGTCTTCTCGCCAAAGTCGGCGACCATGGGATGAAAATGCAGATCGTAAAGATGGAATGGAGGTTTTGATATGAAGTATCTGAGAATACCGTGGGGAATGCGGGCGATGAAGGAGCCGGGCCTGACCCCCGCCCTATACCATCCGGATCACACTATGCTTTTCCCTGCCGAAAAGATGCCGGAACGCAAAAAGCCCCCGGAGAGCCTTTGGGCAGCTCTCCGGGGGCAAGTCCTATGCACCGGTATTTTACACCGGTACATAACAGTTATTCAATTTCGATCAGGTTCGGGTTCACAGGCAGAGCCTTCTGCTGCTGAGGTGCGGGCAGCGTGACGTGCAGGATGCCATCCTCGAACTTTGCGTGGATGTCCTCCTTCTTCACGGCGTCGCCCACATAGAAGCTGCGGGCGCAGGTACCGGAGAAGGTCTCGCGGCGCAGGTAGCGGCCCTCTTTATCCTTCTCGTCATTGGAGTGGCTGCGGACGGCCTGAATGGTCAGGTAGCCGTCGTTCAGCTCCATCTGAACGTCTTCCTTCTTGCAGCCGGGCAGGTCAACGGCAACGTCATAGCTGCCGTCGGTGGTCTGCTTCACATCGGTCTTCATCATGTTTGCACCGCGCTTGCCGAAGGTCTCACGCTCTTCACGGTTCATCGCACGCTCCAGCGCACCATCGTTCCAGAACGGGTCAAAGAAATCATCGAACAGGTTTTCATGGAAAATAGTCGGCATAAACATAAATCATTCCTCCAATCCCGGCCTTCGGGTCGGGTAAAAAATTTATGAGATGTGCATCAGGAGCGGAGTCTTCCCGGGAGCCTTGCGGCTTCCTCATGCCCCTCTCTCCTGAGCACGGCCTAGTTATAGCACATGTTTTTAGCACTGTCAAGTACAGAGTGCTAAAATTCACAGAAGAATAACACTTTGATAAAATCTCATGCAATCTTTTCGGAAATCAGTCGTATCATCGTTTTTATGCAGCAAAAGCACCGGATACAGCAGTTCTTTGCGCCGCCTGCGATTTCTCTGTATTTCACACTCTTGAACAGTTCCAGTACCTTATCCATAGGCACACAGTCCGCATAGCGGTCCGGCCAGAGAAACTTATTATAATAGCAGCAGCTCCGCTCCCCTGTCATATACTCATCCTGCCACAGACTACCTTTTTCTACAAGCAGAAAACGATTCTGAACCCTCTTTCCCCGTTCATATTGTATAAGAGAATGGTTTTGGAGGTGTTCCGTATGCTGTTGACCCTGCTGCAATTTTTTGCATCCAAGTTCCTCGTGCTTGCGCTCCATCTGGAAGCGGGCAGTTTCTCCCGCCCGCTCAGCCCACAGGAAGAGATCCGGACCTTCGCCGCCCTGCGGGCCGGCGATTCATCCGCCCGGGAAAAGCTCATCCGCCACAATCTGCGCCTAGTGGCGCACATCGCAAAGAAATACTATGCTCTCCCCAGCGCACTTTGGGTATGTTGAGCGTAGGACTTTGTTTACCGGCTGGGCTGCCAGCCGGGTTTCTGGTGTTCCTTGGGCTTATAGGTGCCCTTGGTGGTATCAATGACTGCCTGATACAGTTCCAGCTTCTGCCATGTGGGGCAGTTCAGACGGTCGATTTTCTCGATCACATAGTTGGCGTGGGCGGTTGCGACACGCTTGCCCAGCTCTTCCCAGCCTTCCTCGGTTTTGGGGTAATGCACCACCACTTCAATGGGGGCACTCTTTCGCATGGCTCACTCACCTCCGGTCACATCGCTATCACCTCATTCTTACGAGTCACGGGTTGTCCGCTATTCGCTGCGGTTCCCGGTGAGAAGGTTCAACGCCAAGCTGACCAGCAACGCCATATCGATGCGAAGCATCTCGGTCTTGGCAGCGTAGCCCATAAAACGTCCAATGCAGGATTTATCGATTGTAAAAATCTGTTCCAAAAGAATCATGGACGGTTCTTCAAAAGCCGGGTTGGAATCCACCAGCACATGGGTGGGCTGGTTTTTCTTCTTTTCCGTCCGGGTCGTCACGGTTGCTACGATCAATGTAGGCGAATGACGGTTTCCAATGTTGTTCTGCAGAACCACCACAGGACGTTTTCCGCCCTGTTCCGAGCCGATATGCGGCTCCATGTCTGCATATGGCGGCATGCGTGACCATGAACTCTGCACGATGTCAAGTCCTAGACAACTTTTTTTCAAATACAGATTTAAAAAAGCACAAAAAATAAGCCCTACAGGCTTTTCGATCGGTCTTGTGAACCAATTTGAGCCTTGTAGGGTTTTCTCCCTATTTTACTTCTAACACTTCATCGGATAAGCTGTATTTTCCTCTTAAAACAGTTGCGGGCTGTCTAAAAGCCTTTGCTTCGGACAGCCCGCAGTCTTGATTCTTATGATGCAGGATTCAAGTGAAAGCCTGCAAGTGACTCACTTTTTCTTTACCATACAACGCTTTTTGAAGAACGAAATGCCGTAACAAAGGATCTGATCGTAGTCATCCTCGTACTCTTTTGCGTACATCCTATCATCAATTTGCTGCAAAGCCGTTTCGCATTCACTCTCCAGATTTCCTAGGGTCTTCGTATATTTCGCTTCAAAAATCGCAACACGAGCATTGATGGAATCGTAGACGACCACATCACTTCGGCCTTCGCCATGCTCCTTATTGGAATCCACCATATATCCGGCACCTGTGAAGATGCCCGCAAGGAACGCGTGGTAGAAGTCCTCCCTATAATCATGGTAGCTGACGGTACGCCGAAGCAGAGCATTCATTTCCTTGGTAATGCCTTCGCTGTCACCGTTCCAGACTGCATCAAACAAAGCATTTCGATTCCACTTCTTCGTACTGTCATCAAACCATTTGATGACAGTCGTTTCAAAGATCTCTTTGATCTCTGCATTCGGGATCATCAGCGCAACCATACCATCCGGAAGTTCGCCTTTATAATCCTCTTCACGCGCCTTGGTCAAGTACCCTGTCAGATACAGCGTACTCCAGAGATTATCTTCCGAGGAGTGCAGATAATCATAGGTCAGGTTTTCATCCACACGCTGAACGATGCAGCCACCAGCCATCAGCGTTTCAAGTTTTTTTGTGATCGTACTGCCTGCATAGTCGATAAAGGAACGGATGATGGCATTGTCGCTAGTGTTTTTCCAGTAGCTGATAGGCTTTGCTTTCGGATCGCGCTGCAGTTCCAGCATATAATTCATTACGTCCCATGGGCAGTAAACATCAAAATCGCCGAAATGATAGCCATCATACCATTTCTTAATGTTTTCGGCCTGCTCTGTCAGGTCAGCATCCTTTAGCAACTGGTCAACCTCGCTCTGCACAAAACCGAAATACTCACTTAAGCGTGAATTTGTAATAGTGTCTGACACGAAATTGTTGGTTCCCGTAAAGATACTCTCTTTCGCAATCTTCAAGCAACCCGTAACAACCGCAAAACGAAGTGCCTGATTGTCTTTCAGTGCCTGCATCAAGCCTTTCATGACATCCAGCATTTCATTATAGTAACCATTGTTATTCGCTTTTGCTACGGGGACATCATACTCGTCTATAAGAAGAATCACAGGTTTTCCGTAATGTTGCTGCATCATCCTTGTGAGCAGCATCAAGCTTCCTTTCGTATCTTTCAAGGAGGCATTTCCTCGCGCTAACTGTTTAGCGATATCTTTATCGGTGTTATCTATCTTGTCGCTGTCCAGCAGATACAAATGTCTCTTATATAGTTCCGAAACAACCCATGTGAGCATATCGTATGCCCCGGTGAAATCCAGTCCATCTACCTGCCGGAACGAAACAAAGGCCGTTGGATACCGGTTCATCCACGCATCGCACAATACTTGATTTTTTGCGATTTCCAGTCCCTCAAACAGCTTCCTGCTATCCTTGCGGATGTCAAAAAAGCTTTCCAGCATACTCATGCCCAATGTCTTACCGAAGCGTCGGGGACGAGTAATCAGCGTCACTTTCGTTCCTGTTCTGCTGAGCAGTTCTCCGATCAGCCCCGATTTATCAATATAGTAATACCCATTCTTACGAATTTCTTCAAAGTCCGAAACTCCAACGGGAATATTCATTTCTTTCATCTCTGCTGCTCCTTTCTCGTAGCCATGCACAGACTTTTCTTTATCTTTATAATACCATGAATCCCGTGTCCTTACAAGAAAAACAAGGAACCACCATCTTGCTCCAACTGCACGTCTCCATTCAGCAAAGCGGAGAGCTGCTTTTATACCGTTATCCGCTATTTGCTCTTATTTTATCTGCGGTGCATCCTTTTGCTGCCGGGTGGATCTCAGATATTCCAGCAGCGTCCGGCTCACCACAGAACTTGCCGTCTTGGAAAGCGCCAGCCCCACTTCCTGTTCCAGCTCCCGGATAGCATTGGTCAGGCTGGGCTGAGAAATATAGAACTGCTGCACTGCATGGCTGATGGTGCCGGCAACAGCCGTGACATAGCGGAGTTGTTGAAGGGTCACGGCAGTTGCCTTTCGGCGTGTTTTTTCTATCCTACCGCAGAGCCGCCAAAAACGCAACGTATTTTCTTCTTTGAAATACCAAACGAACATTGCCGGCATATCCAAGATACGTTTTACCCGCCCTGCAATTTCCCTTATAATAGCACCGCAGTCTTGAAACGGCTGCAACATTCCCATATCACAAAGGAGGCTTTCCGGTATGGGACAACGGCAAAGTGAGATTATCAAAAATCACATGGAAGTCTACTGGCACGACTATGCGTCGGCCAGCAAGGGCGTCCCCATTACCGAGGCGGGGCTTGTGGAAAAAGCCTCCGTCATTGGACGCACCGGGCTGATGCTGCTGGAATGCGGCACCGGCGCATGGCGTGTCCGAAGCTCCATGAACACCCTTTCGCGGGAGCTGGGAGTCACAACAACAGCGGACATCGGCCTGTTGTCCATTGAGTTCACCTGCTTTGATGGTGACCAGTGTTATACCCAGTCACTCTGTCTGACAAACACGGGCGTGAATACCTCCCGGCTGAACCGACTGGAGCATTTCGTCAACGACTTCGACCGGGAAGGAAAATTTATGACCGGCGAAGAGCTGCACAGCCACCTCGATGAGATCGAGCGCATCCACGGCTTGTATTCGCCCATCGCACTGGGCTTTGCAGCTGCACTGGCCTGTGGCTGCTTCACCTTTCTGCTGGGCGGCGGCATTGTGGAAATGCTGTGTGCCTTCTGCGGTGCAGGCATCGGCAACTTTGTACGGTGCAAGCTGACAAAACACCATTTCACCCTGTTTCTGGGCATTACGGCGTCGGTCTGTTCAGCAAGCCTCGTGTATGCCATCCTGCTGAAGCTGGCAGAGGTGCTGTTTGCCGTATCGGCGCAGCACGAGGCGGGGTATATCTGCTCCATGCTCTTCATCATTCCGGGCTTTCCGTTCATTACCAGCGGCATCGACCTTGCCAAGCTGGATATGCGCTCCGGGCTGGAACGTCTGGCCTACGCCGTCCTCATCATTCTGGTGGCAACCATGACGGCTTGGATCATGGCACTGCTGCTGCATTTGCAGCCGGTGCAGTTCCCTGCCCTGAGTCTGACACTCCCGGAAGAGATCGTGTTCCGTCTGCTGACGAGCTTTGGCGGCGTATTCGGTTTCTCACTGATGTTCAACAGCCCCCGGAATCTGGCGGTCTGTGCAGCCCTCATCGGTGCCGTGACGAACACATTCCGGCTGGAACTGGTCAGCCTTGCCGGGTTCCCGCCCGCTGTGGCTGCGTTTCTGGGTGCGCTGCTGGCCGGTCTGCTGGCATCCTGCCTGAAGAGTGCCGCAGGCTATCCCCCTGATGTCAAGATAGGGGCGAAAACTTTTTAGAAAAAATCGCAAAAAAATAAGCCCTACAAGGCTTTTAGTCAGTTCTGTGAACCGACCTAAGCCTTGTAGGGCTTTACTCGCTATTCTATTTCAATAGTTGCTTATCGAATCCAATCCATCAATTTTCTTACGCCGCTTATCACACTGGCATAATCAATTTCTGCTGCATACGAGTATTTCTTCTGATATGCTCTCCACAGCACTTGAAGCTGTTCATCTGCTTCAATAATTTTGATAATCTCCTCGGCCTGCTTCTGCAGATGATCCGTTCCTCTCTTTTTACAAGTTGCTGCAAAAGCATCCTTCAAAACAGCCTTATTGACTTTATCTTCGTATGTATCGAGCAGCATCCGTATATCGTAAAAATCTCTCATTCGGGTGTTTAAGATACCCCTCGCCAAAACCGTCTGCAACTTCTCGGCTAATATAGTTTCCAAATTATACGACCATAGACTGATAGAACGATCTTCCAGCAAGAGATCATAATTGAACTCGATTGCTCGTGGGGTAATCACGTCGCCCGTGGAAATGTCAATTTTCAAAGGCGTAATCAATCTTCCCACATTGGCGTTCATGGTAACGCGGATTCCCGGATACTCCATTTCATCCATGATATTGGAAACATCTTTAACCTCAAAAGAAACACCATCGTCAAGGTCAATATCTTTGACCTGATTGACAACTCGCAAGGCATCCTCCGCAGACAGATTTAGATTCTTCATGCTGGTGTCTATGTCCATCGTGGAACGGTGCGCAACACCAATCATTGCCGTAACCAGTATTCCGCCTTTGATAATGAAGTTATCCCGATATTCTGATTGTGCCAGTCTTTCCAGAAAACGCTCCATCATATAGATTCGCATGAGTGTCCTTGCGTCTGCATTGTTCTGTTTTGCAACGCTCTTGATACGCCCTTTTATCTGTTCAGGTGTAAATCCCATTTACAGTAGTACCTCCATATAATTTCGGATGATCTTATCCACTCGAAATAGCTTTGCATACTTCATCAGTTTATTAAGGTCCTTATCTTTTCTCCCGACATACGCTTTTAATACTGCATTGAAATCCTGTACTTCTATAGAACTTCTACTCCGCACCAAGTCGCAAATTGTCCGTTCCAAATCGTACATAGGAATTTCATTTCCCTGATTGCTTTTTACGATTTGCTTGCCAACGTCAAGAAGTTCCTTTTTTACTGTATAAACCTTATAGCCATCCTCTTTCAAGCGGTGAACATTATATCCACTATAAATCGTGAGTGTATGAGCAAGCGGTTCCCGATCTGTCAGCCCATAATAATAGAACGCTTCATCATGAGAAAACACTCCCATCGGGCAGCGGCGGTGCAGCATTTCTAATTCGTCAATCCAAGTATCTTTTGCTGCGTATACGCCATGTCCGACTTGCTCGTATTCATTGGCCTTTACATATTTATAAAACTCAAATTTCGTTAAACCTACTTTTGTTGCAAGCTGCGGTGTTAAAATCTCATGTGTTTGAGCCAAATTGTTCATGTTCATCATAAGCGTCACCTCACCTTCGTGCTTATATTGTATTCCAAATAAGCACGAAAGTCAACGTAAACTTTCTTTTGCGCTTATTTCATTTGCAATATCAGCACATTCGTCCACTCAGCCTTACTTGATGCTCCCTATTCAACGTGCTATACTTAAACCATGAAAATCAATCAAAGGAAGTGCATTTGTCATGAGCAAACGACTTGTTGCTTACTTCTCCGCCAGCGGCGTTACCGCAAAGGTTGCTGAAAATCTTGCCGATGCTATCGGTGCAGACATTTTTGAGATTCAGCCGGAAGTTCCGTACACCAAGGCCGATTTGAACTGGATGGACAAGAAATCCCGCAGCACCATCGAAATGAGCGATCCTACCTCTCGCCCTGCCATCGCTGCCAAGCGTGATAACATGGACGAATACGACACCATCTTTGTCGGATTCCCTATCTGGTGGTATATTGCTCCGACGATCATCAATACATTTCTGGAAAGCTATGATTTGAAGGGTAAAACAATCATCCCCTTTGCCACATCTGGCGGCAGCGACATGGGCAAGACCAATGAAAAGCTTGCTCCTAGCTGCCCTGGTTCCAAGCTCCTGCATGGTAAGGTATTCAATTCCTATTCCAGCAAAGCCGACTTGTCTGCATGGGTGGAAGCCCTCAGCCTCTAATAGGACACATTCCTGCGGAATGAAATACCCGCCTGGTCGAGAAGATTTTCTGAATCCTCTCACCCAGACGGGTATTCTTTTTCTTATGCCACTTCTTCCTTCCAATTATGCGCCATACTTTTCCAACGCTCTCCGAATCACATCCTCACAGTTGAACTCTATTTTCATCGTTTGGTCGTCATACAGATAAACCATGCTAACAAAAGCATCCACACATTCTTTTGTTAGCCCGCCGATGTACGTTTTCTCGCTGGCCTGCTTTGTCAGAGCGCGGATTTCTTCATCCAGTTCATCGGCACACTCCTGTTCTTCCTTTTCTGTCCGTATGTTATCCTGTAATGCAGCCAGCTTTTCCGAAAGAGCCTTTTTCTTTTCTATGTACGCATCCCGCAGCAGTACACCGTCCGCATACGATTCATATAGTTTGATCTGCTCCACCCGAATGGCTTCTGCTTGCTTTTCCAAGTCCTCAATGTCCATGCAGCGCACCGTGACAGACTGCTTTTCCTGCATCCCCTGATTTACCACATCCAGCGCATAGAATACTGTTTTTATCGCACGAGCCACTTTTGCGTTCACCGAATGTTCTCTGTAATAGCCGCCGTAGCATTTAGAGAACTTTCCGGCTGACCGTTTATAGCCGCAATAGAAAACCATTTCCCCATATTGCCTTTCGTGGCGAAGCTGCCGATTACAGTTTCCGCAGCAGATTTTTCCTTTTAACGCAAAATCATCGCCCACCTTATATTGAATTGGAGTTACGTTACGGATCGCTTTCTGTGCCTGATAGTATTCATCTCTTGTCACGATGGCCGCATGAGCGTTTTCTGCGATGATCCACTTATCCTCCGGGAGCGTCTGAACAGAGGTAGTATTCACGTCAATTTTCTTTCCTCTCCCCATAACCAGCGCACCAGTGTATTCATACCGTCTAAGGATTCTCCACACGATTGCTGCGTTCCATAACATTTCACTGTCCGGGGCAATAATAGGATTACTGCCCATCAGCAGATTCTTTCGTTTCGCATACAATCCCGGCGTAGGAAGATTTAATTCGTTCATGCCATAGGCGATCTGCGTTGTATTGCGACCGGACAATGCTAATTCAAATACTTTTTTCACGCAGGGTGCGGCCTCCGGGTCAATCTCCCACCGCTGCCCACCTTTCTTGTTCCACACATATCCAAAAGGAACATTCGTGCAGGTGGCTTTCCCATTCTTCCAGTTCGTTTCCAGAGCAGCCCGAATCTTTTTCGCAATATCCCGGCTATACATATTATTCACCAGATTGCTGACTACCACTTCGATTCCCGGCGTTCCGTTGTTCAGTTTCATGCTGTCAAAGGAATTATTCACAGCAATAAACCGAACTCCCATCAACGGAAAAATCTGCTCAATGTAATCGCCAACACCGATATAGTCACGACCAAGGCGGGATAAATCCTTTACCATGATGACTTTTATATTACCCTGCTTCAAATCCACGATCATTTTCTGAAAAGCCGGACGATTAAAATTTGTTCCAGTATAACCATCATCTACATATTCTACAATCTCGCCAAATAAATCTTCCTGCTTTCCAATGTAATCGTGGAGCAGCATCCGTTGGTTCTCAATGCTGTTACTTTCATCCTTGCTGCCCTTTTTCAAATCTCCGTCTGCCAATGATAAGCGGAGATAGATTGCAATTTTATCATTCATTCTGAACCTCCGACATGATTGCAAGCACTTCCTGATAGGGGTCGCTGCACTTAAATTCGACCTCCACAGAATTGTCCATTCCCACATAGATTCTCTTGATAAGTTCATGCACCAGTTCTTCATCAAATTCATTTTGATTCAGAATCCCGCGCATCCACGACTTGTTTCATTCCACTCAAATGCTTTTTGGAAACTAATGCCCCCTGCAAATGCTTCTTCTGCCGGATGCATTTCTATCACAATACTGTCATCCAAGAACTGCATGAGATCATTTCCCTTTGTATTATTGGGAATCATCAAGGTACACAAGTTCTTCTTCAACAGCGATGTTTCATGCTCAAGCCCAAGAAAATCACCCAAGGTCAAATCGCCTACTCGCTCTTTCCGAGGGTAGTTGCAGGTATGGCAACTTGCTCTCAAAGAGAAACCACTATAAAATCCTGTCAGGTATTCATTTTTTCCGCGTGGAACCGCATACTCTTTCGTTCCGTTCTTCCACAAACAAAGCCAATAGTCTTCCGTTGAACTCACTCCGCGAAATGTTATGTTCGTCAAATTATTCTTGTCTTTATTTTTCCACTCCAGTTCTTCCCACAAATAAGACTGCGGGTTTACTCCATGACAGACTAGATCACAGGTGTAAAGATTTTCAACATTCTTTCCGCAGAGAGCGCGCATTCCTGCGACTTGACAAGGTGTGCCGATAAACAGGGTTTTTCCTTGTTTGACAGCTTCTTTGATTTTCTTGAAACTGTCCCCAACATTGCTCTGAACATACCGGGAGCCTTGAAACATTTCCAATTCATCCAGAGACTTCAGTTCCTTTACTTCAATTTTCATTTTCTGATCCAGAGCCGTTCCAAAGACCTTCCAGCCTGCCTGAAAAGCTTTCTCCATCAGAAAAGTAGCGATTCCTCCCGATGCCACTCTTGGCTGTTTTTGCAGATTCTTCCGGGCCGCAGCATAACACACTTCAGCTTTTGGATTTAACAGTGATTTATATTTTTCATCTACATTGGGGCATACTCTATGGCAGCTCCCACAATCAATGCATTCTTTCTCTACAATAAAGGGCTGAACTTCACCATATTCATTTTCTTTCATTTGAATACAGTTTTTAGGACATACATTATAACAAGCCGCACAGCCTGTACATTTTTCACGGGGACAAATTTCCTGCATTCGTTATCTCCTCTTAACCAACTCAGGAAATTCCTTTCCTGAGTATTTCCTGACACTCTTTTCGTTTTTTATCAACAACATCATTGACCTTTTCATAGTCAATAGCTTTCGATAATAGTTTCATACCATTATCTTCGTAATACCTATTTCCAATACCTGTCCAATCAAACAGCTCATCCAGACGACTGTTCTGGCTCTTGGCATCGGTATTCTTGAATAAAATATCTTCTTTTGAGATTCGTCCCATACTATACATCATTATAAGCGGATAGTATGCCAAATAAATATACATCGGACGAAGAACCATCAAGCCTGTAATGATTCCCTGATTATATATAGAGTATCCTGTAAATTCTGCTCTCGCAGATAGCGGGCCGTGCCAAAGCCGGTGCTGCCGCTCAAAGCGGTCCAGCTCCATCAGCGGTGTGTGTCCCACCAGTTCCTCAATGGAATGCACCAGTATTGAATGCTGCTGCATTGTGAAGCAGCGTGCGCTTTTCTGCGGTCAGGGCATGACCGTCCGCCACATGGTCTGCAATGATTTTCCGGATAGCTTCCGGTGCGCGCGCCGGGTCGATCTCGCTGATTCTGGGCATTGTAACCCCTTCCTTTCCCGTTGGTGAATGGTTCGTCCATATAATATACCAACTTGCATATTATGTTAATATGTTTTTGCTTTGAACATAAAATTGCTCTATGCCATCCTTCTGAAACACGTTTTTTCTCTGTTTTCTCTTGACGATGCCCCACCAATGGAGTAGGATGGTGCTGCAAAAATGAATTGCAAAAGAGGAGATCCAAATGCAAATCAGCCTTTTATTGATGCAGCAGATCGCGCAGCTATTTCTGATTCTGCTGATGGGATATGCCGTTGTAAAAACCGGCCTGTTGAAGGCATCGGACAGTAAGGTGCTGTCTGTGGTCTTTGTCTATCTGGTCATGCCCTGTGTCGTTCTGAACGCCTTTCAGATCAAGGATACACCGGAGATCCGCACCGGGCTGCTTTATTCCATGGGCATTGCCGTTGGAATGCACGTTGTATTTCTGCTTCTGAATGCGCTGTTCCGCAAAGCTCTCAAGCTGGACGCCGTGGAGCAGGTCAATATCATTTACAGTAATGCCGCCGCGCTGGTCATTCCCATCGTGCAGGCCCTGCTGGGGGAGAAATATGTTGTCTACTCCTGCGCCTTTGTCATTGTACAGCTGGTGCTGCTCTGGACCCATGCAAGCGCCTGCCTGCAGGGGTCTGCCCGGCTGGAATGGCGCAAGCTCCTTACCAATGTCAACCTGATCGCCATTGCAGCCGGTGCGCTGCTGTACCTGCTGCACGTCTCGCTGCCCGCCCCGATCACCAGCACACTGAGCAGTGTCGGCAATATGATCGGCCCCATGGGAATGCTGCTGGCAGGCATGGCCATTGCGGATGTCCCCCTCAAAAAGGTTTTCTGCACCCCGCGCAACTATCTGCCGGTGTTCCTGCGTCTGCTGGGTGTTCCGCTGGTCATTGTCTTGCTGCTTTGGGCAGTTCACGCATCCCTTTGGATCCCGGACGGCAAGCCCATCCTGATGACGGTCTACCTTTCTGCCATTACCCCCGCCTGTGCAACGGTCACCTCCATGGCACAGCTCTATGACCGGGATGCTTCTCATTCCAGCGCGATCTATGTTCTGAGCACGCTGCTTTCCATCCTGACCATGCCGCTGATGATCGGGGCGTTTGAGCTGTTGCTCTGAAATACGGAAAAAGGCCGCCCGGCATCGCAGCAGGGCAGCCTTTACAACTACAAGGATGTGTCTCTATGAAACTCAAACAATTCATTCAGCAGGAAACGGTCCTCACCGCAGCCGCTGTGCTGGCCGTTGTCTCCGCCTTCTTTGTTCCGCCGGATGCGCAGTATCTCGGCTACATCGACCTGCGCACGCTGGCGATTTTGTTTTCCCTGATGACGGTCATGGCCGGGCTGCGGCGGCAGGGCTTTTTTGATGGACTGGGCCGGGCATTGCTGTCCCGCACCCACAGCACCTTTCAGCTGACGCTGGTACTGGTCGGGTTGTGCTTTTTCGGAAGCATGTTCATCACCAACGATGTTTCCCTGCTGACCTTCGTTCCCTTTACGTTCGTGGTCCTGAGCCGTCTGGGAGCGGATGTCCGCCGCTCCCTTCTGATCCCGGTGGTCTGTATGCAGACCATTGCGGCAAACCTTGGCAGCATGCTGACCCCCATCGGCAACCCGCAGAACCTCTATCTTTACGGAAAAAGCGGCATGAGCATCGGGGGATTTGTGCTTCTTATGCTGCCCTACACCCTGGTCTCTCTGCTCCTGCTGCTGGCTTGGGCAGCGCTGGTCTGCCGGAAAGCCTCTGCCGCCCTCTCCGTGGATGAGCTTGTTTCTTCCTCTGCATCTCAGGGGGATCAGAAGATCATCCTGCTGTATCTGGTGTTGTTTGCCGTCTGCCTGCTGTCCGTGATCCGGGTGCTGCCCTATGGCATTGCCTTTGCCGCTGTACTCGTCTGCGTTCTTTTTGCAGACCCGCACACCTTGCGGGCGGTGGACTATTCCCTGCTTCTGACCTTTGTGGCTTTTTTCATCTTCATTGGCAATCTGGGGCGCATTCCGGCCTTTTCCGGCTGGCTGCAGGAGTTTCTGACCGGCCGGGAAGTTCTGGTGGCGGTTCTTGCTTCGCAGGTCACCAGTAATGTTCCCGCCGCCCTGCTGCTGTCCGGGTTCACGGCAGAGACACAAGCCCTCATCATCGGCACCAATCTAGGAGGTCTTGGCACTTTGATCGCATCCATGGCCAGTCTTATTTCCTACCGGCAGATCGCACGGGAGCTGCCACAGGGGAAGAAGCAGTATTTTGGGCTTTTCACCCTGTCCAACCTGATCTTCCTTGCGCTCCTGCTGGGCGTGTGGTTTTTGCTCCGCTGAGCGTGGCAGATGACTTATGATTTTTCTCTACCCTTTCTTTTTGTACCCGCAGTCGCAGTAGGGTCCGCCGGAAGCAAGGGTATACTGCCGCACAAAATTTGTCACACCGCCCGCTTCGCTCATGGTGTAGTCCAGATGGCACAGGGCGGGGGTCAGGTCGTACAGCCCCAGTTCCTTCATCAGCACACAGATGCCGCACT
>OWHU01000212.1_pt1 | contig 38608 bp, 30 predicted proteins | sample 1732671 | NCBI WGS metagenome assembly OWHU01 (sample SAMN05065740, study PRJEB22554) | human gut metagenome | biome: ENVO:2100002; feature: ENVO:00000062; material: ENVO:00002003 | host: Homo sapiens | place: USA
TAGAGCACAACCTTGCCAAGGTTGGGGTCGCGGGTCCGAGTCCCGTTTTCCGCTCTATTTTATTTGAAAATAGAGAAACATACCTATTATGAATTTATATTTAAGATATTTCGATCAGGAGACATTAGTAAATAATGTCGATGAAGCAATAGATTTTTTGAAAGGTATCCCGGAAATTGGTATGGATGCTGAGCTAGAGGCAGATATTAGAGATTACGCCGCTAGCGATGTTTGCTATCCTAAACGTTATAAAGTTCGTCCTCGTATTTATTTCATTGTTATCAAGACGGCTGCTGCTACGATGCAGGATTTCAAGGATAAGAAGGCCTTGCGTTCGTCTGCACCTGCAGAACGTCAGGAGAATCCTGTGATGCTGAATCTTACACAGGAGTTGGCTGGCTGGTACGAGGGATCTTTGGATTTCAAGCGTGTTGTGATGGTGCCTGCTACGGGAAAGTTTGAATATCGCGATACTCACTTCGTGGCTCATGTCAAGGCTATGTCGGGGTTGGATTGCTACACTCGTATTGTAGAGCACTTGAAAGAGAGAGTTGACTCTCGTAGTCAGTTCCCTTCAGCTAAGGGTAAGAATTTCCATTTCCGCTATCTGGGAATGTGGAAGTAAAAAGATAATTATTAGGAAACTATGAATAAGGTAATGTTGATTGGTAATGTGGGCAAGGAACCTGTTGTGCATTATTATGATGCAGATCAGGCGGTAGCCCAAGTGTCTTTTGCGACAACGGAGAAAGGTTACACCCTGGCTAATGGTATGCAAGTACCAGATCATACCGATTGGCATAACCTCGTGTTCTTCCGTGGTCTTGCAAAGGTGGTGGAGAAGTATGTACACAAGGGCGACCGACTCTATGTGGAAGGCCGGATCCGCTATCGACTCTATGATGACAAGCAGGGTAAGCGACATAATATCACCGAGATATACGTTGATAATATGGAGATGCTGACCTCGCGTTCGGGAGCTTCAGCTCCAACTTCAGCTCCTGCTTCATCTTCTACTCCATCTCCTGCAGAGACTACTGAGAACAAAGATTTACCATTTTAAATTTTAAGCTCAGAAATTGGATATATCGACCATAACGGATGCTTTTAGTGATGTGCTGCTCTTGCAGCCATCTACTGGTGTTTTTGTAGCTGCTATATTGGCAGCTATCCTGCTTGGTATGTCAGCTTTTGCCAGTGGTTCCGAAATCGCTTTTTTTAGTTTATCACCAGCGGATATTGCGGAACTGGAGGACGAAAAAACTGACTGTGACAAGAAAATTCAGATGTTGCGTGAGGATTCAGAACGTACATTGGCTACTATACTGATAACCAATAACTTTGTGAATGTCACCATTATCATGCTCCTCAACTATGTTTTTGCCGGAATCGTGGAGTTTGGTCCTAAAGCTTATTGGCTTCAGTTCCTTATCATCACGGTAATCCTTACATTCTTGCTTTTGCTCTTCGGAGAGATTATGCCTAAGGTTTATGCCCGACAGGATCCTCTCAAGTTTTGCCGTAGATGTGTGGGCGGCATTATGTTTGCACGCAAGGTGTTCTGGGCATTGGAGAATGTACTGCTGAAGAGTGGAATCGTTGCTGAAAAGATTATACAGAAAGAGAACCATGTCCTGAGTGTGGATGATTTGGAACAGGCTCTGGAACTCACCGACAAGGAAGATATCAAGGACGAACAGAATATGCTGAAGGGTATCATCCGATTTGGTGATGAAACAGCCAAGGAGGTGATGACCACCCGTCAGAACATCGTTGACCTGGATATTCGCAGCACCTATCCTGAGGTATTGAAGTGTATTGTAGAGAACAACTACAGTCGTATTCCGGTATATCAGGATAATACGGATAATATTCGTGGTGTGTTGTATATCAAGGACTTATTACCACATCTTTCAAAGGCATCCAACTTCCGTTGGCAGAGTCTGATCCGTCCTCCTTACTTCGTTCCTGAAACCAAGAAGATAGATGATCTGCTTCGTGAGTTCCAGGAGAATAAGGTTCATATCGCCATTGTGGTAGATGAGTTTGGCGGTACTTCCGGTATCGTTACTCTGGAGGATATCCTGGAGGAAATCGTTGGCGAGATCAATGACGAATATGATGAGGAAGAGAAGTTCTATTCGAAATTAAATTATAATACATTTATCTTCGAAGGAAAGACCTTGCTTTCAGACTTCTGCAAGATTCTGAATGTAGATGATGAAGAGTTTGAGGAGGTTGAGGGTGATGCTGATTCCCTGGCGGGTCTGCTCTTGGAAATCAAGGGCGATTTCCCAAGCATGCACGAGAAGATAGATTATAAGAATTATACTTTCGAGGTGATGAAGATCGAGGAGCGTCGCATCAGCAAGATCAAGGTGACGGTACATCCGGTAAGAAACGAAGAGGAGAATTCCTCCAAGTAGTTCATCCTCCTTATATTTGTAATATTTTGATTATATAGTATGGCAGTTGTCAATATACGAGAAGTTTATCCGGGAGTGAGCCTGGGCTTATGGCAGATGGATGAGACTGTAGAACAGTTGTTTGAAGCATATCCTCTTCTGCAGGCTTACCGTTCCCAGATGGAAGAGAAATATAAGAACGATGGCAGGAAACTGGAGTTTCTTGCCATTCGTGCATTAATGTATGAGATGCTCAAGACGAACGGGGCTTCCAAGGGCTTGCTTTCTCATGCGGGTGACATTACCCACAACGAGGTTGGAAAGCCATTGTTCCGTGGTTATCATATCAGCGTTTCGCATACCAAGGGTTATGCTGCGCTTATCCTTTCCAAGAATCAGGAAGTGGCGGTAGATATCGAATACTTCAGCGATAGGGTAGAGCGCATCGCTTCCAAATTCCTGCGAAAGGATGAGAAGGCGGAAGATCTGGATGCCAAGCTGGTGCATTGGTGTGCCAAGGAAACGGTCTTCAAGTTATTCTCAGAGGAAAAACTGATGTTTGAGGATATGCGGGTAAAACCATTTGATACGATGGCAGATTGGTCGTGTGATGTGGAGAATCTCAAGAGCAGAAAGACGGCGCATGTGGATTTCGAATTAACCATGGAGTTTGTTCTGACCTATGCTGCGTTGTAATATCCTGACCATCTTTCTGGCATTCAGTCTGTTGGCTGGAGCACAGGATTGGAAAGTAGTGAGAGAGAATTCTCAGAAGGCTTTTCCGAAAACCGTGGCTGCGGGTAACTACAGTGGCATTGCTCATCTGCATGATGATATCTATGCGGTGGTAAGCGACAAGTCGGATAGTGCTCTGTATTTCAACTTCCGAATTCAGGTGAATCCCAAGACCGGCGAACTGGAACAGGTAGAGAACCTTGGTTTTACCGAGAGAACAGATGGGACGCTGAACGACGGAAAGCCTTGGCAGGGGCAGGAGAAGGGATTTGACCATGAAGCCATCGTGAAGGTTTCTGATTCTACCTTGGTGATAGCAAGCGAAGGATATTGCCGTTTAAAGGAGTATCCTATTCTGCCTATTTCGGCGGTTGCTGCCAAGGTTGGCTATCCGCAGAACCTTTGGGAAAGCAGATGGCCTTCTTCTGATTTTTATCCCAATTATAATTTTGAGTCTCTGGCTTTTGATTCCGTCCGGCAGTATCTTTGGACAATACCTGAGAGCACGCTTCGCAAGGACGGACAGCCTGCTACTCCTCAAAACGGATTGGCCAACCAGCTTCGTTTGATGAGGCTTAATTGGGGAAAGATGAAGGAAGATAGTAACAAGGAAGAGTATAGCGAGCAAGTGAGTAGCAAGAAAGCCCCTCGTTATATGACGACCTATGCCTATCAGATGGATCAACCTTCTACCCATAAGAAAGCAGATATCTATGTGATGGGTGTGAGTGAGCTTTGTGTCTTGCCCGATGGACAGCTTCTGGTTCTGGAGCGTGAGGCATTTATTCCTAAGATCAAGATAGGTGCTTTCTGCAAGTGCAAGCTCTATCTGATCAATCCTTTGAATTCTGAGGAGTTTTCTATGAAAGAGAATTTTTCATCAGATACTCCTTTCTTGAAGAAGAATTTGCTTGTGGAATGGAAAACTGGCTTATCTCTTTCCAAGCGTTCTTTTGCCAATTATGAAGGTATGTGTCTGGGACCCAAGCTGGAAGATGGTTCCCAGGTTGTCATCCTGCTGTCTGATTCGCAGGATCAATATGCTGGAGTATTGAAAGACTGGTTCAAGACGATTGTCATCAGAAAGGAATAAAGTTGTTATGTTGTAATCCTCAATCTCGTCCATAACCATCTAGGAATGAGTCGCCAGAGGAAGACGAGGATATCATATCTCCAGTCTATCACCTTAACTTCCTTTCCGTTTTCGATGGCACTCACGATATGCTTCGCCACATCTTCCGGTTTGAGCTGAAGCGGATAGCTGCTGCCTGCGATGAGGTCGGTCTTTACGAAGCCTGGTCGGATATCTGTGATGGTGATAGGGAGATGGCGCATCCGTGCCTGCTGCGACAGGCATTCCAGATAATGGTTCTGGAATCGCTTGGTGGCAGAGTAGGCAGGGGCTGCACCGAGACCTTTGGTTCCGGCGATGGAAGTGATGCAGGCAATGCGGAAATTCTGATAGGCATGGTTTGCTTTCTTCTTACTTTCAGAAACAGAAAGTTCACTCTTATTGGTTGGAGTAGAAGACTGGGCGGCAAACCAGTTGAATGCCGTATCCACCATTCTTGTGAATCCCAAGCCGTTTGTTTCCACGGTCTTCAATTCCTTTTCTATATCCAGCGTATTATTCTGCCAGCCAATGCCTGAACTATGGAAATACAAGTCCATGCCTCCCAACTTATCGATGAGTTCCTGAAGTTGGGCAGGAGCATCGGGAGAAGTCACGTCTATTCGCTGGTAGCAGGTAATGCCGCCCTGCGAAATCAGAGCCTGCAATCTTTCGATTCTTCTTCCGGCTATTCCCACTTGCCATCCTTTTGCAGCAAGCTGTTTTGCCACTTCCATTCCGATGCCCGAAGTGGCACCCATTACAATTGCTTTCTTTGCCATATTGTCTTATTATATAAGGTGAAGTCTTGATATTCCTATTTTATAAAGGTGAAGTCTTGATAGTTCTTATTTTTATATAAGGTGAAGTTTTGTCTAACTCTATCTAAACATTTAAATCACGTTTACTCTTCAGCAGCTCTTCCGCCTTCTTCACGCTTCCTGCTTTCAGAATCAGTTGTTTTACTTCTTCGTAATCCGTATATTCCGGATTGCGTTCCATGAAGATGCGGCAGGCACGGTCGATGAGTTTATGATTGATAAGCTTGGCGTTCACCATCTTGTTGCCTTCCACTCGTCCTTGACGAATCTGAAGAGAAGTACTGATCATATCCAGAATCATCTTCTGCGAAGAACCGGCTTTCATGCGGGTACTTCCCGTTACGAACTCCGGTCCCGTGATGACTTCTACGGGATAATCGGTAGCCTGGGCGATGGGAGCGTGGGGATTGTTGACGATGCACCCCGTAGGAATACCTGCCTCCTTGCAATGTTTCAGGATGGCGAGCACGAAGGGAGTAGTGCCGCTTGCCGAGAAGCCCAGCACGAAATCATGCTTTGAGATATGTTTGTCGCAGAGCTGGTGCCAGCCATTCTCCAGGTCGTCTTCTCTCGATTCCCTGGTTTGTGTAAGGCAGCCGATGCCTCCAGGGAAGATGGCCTGTATCTGTGAACCGTCGATGCCATAGGTGTTCTGCACCTCGATGGTATCGAGCGTAGCCAGTCTTCCGCCCGTTCCGCAACCGGCATAGAAGAGCCTTCCGCCCTTCTTCAGCTGCCCTTCGATGGCGGAAATCAGTTGGTTGATGGCTGGCAATGCTTCTTCTATCGCCAGAGCCACCTTCTTGTTTTCTGCATTGATATGAGCGGTGAGTTCATCCACGCTCATCTTTTCCAGATGTTCGTAGAGCGAGCTTTGTTCAGTTATTCTTTTATCTACTTTGTTCGACATATTACCAAAATCTTTAGATTGTAGAATGTCTTGGAGTATCCTATGTATTATGTATATTGCTGATAATCCTGATGCAGGTATCTATTTTTCTGCCAGGAAATAAACCGGAGCATTTCGGGAACCTTCTTTAATCAGAAACCCGGATTTTTCCAGTTTCTTCAGCCAGTTGAGCGCCGTCTGTTTACGGATATAAAATTCCGTTTCCAGTACTTTTCGGTTGATGGAACGGTTATGCTCCAGATACTCTCTTATTTTCTCCTTCAATGCATCTTCAGAGAAGGGGTAGGAGCGGGAAGTATATAGTGATTTCTCGAAATGAGTATGATGTTTCACCTTTTTCAGAAGGTCTGCATTGGGGCGAAACTTGATGCCTCTTACGCTTACATAGTCGGCTCTCACTTTATTGTCGGGCTTCAGTTCATCCATATCCAGATCTACCGAGAGCGAGAGATAACCTATTTCCGGAATGTTGACACGTTTTCCATCCTGCAGGTCTTCTTCTATGATATCACGCAGTTTCATGAGTACGGACGAAACTTCTCCTTCTCCCAGACAGCTATGTCTGGCGATTCGGCTGATCATCTCCTTGTCTGTCATTGCTGTTTGCTCAAAGATATGGGCGAATCGGCGAGTCTCTTCGTTTCCTCCTGCATTGGGAAGATAATGGATCTCATATTTTATAGCCATCGTTTTCTTCTTTCTGTTTAGCGATACAAAGGTAATCTTTTATTCTTAAACTACCAAATAAAAATGGCACTAATATGGAAGAACGGTTTGATTGATAGGAGAGAGCGGTGTTATTGATATATGTGAGTGGTGTAAATGATGTATGTAAGTTGTGTCATTGATATATGTGAGGACTGCTTATTATGTATGAACAAGCATCGAAAGAAGCTTTGAAAGTTGTCGGAATATACTATAGAAGTTGTCGGAATCATTAATGTCTGTCGTCGGGATTATAGCATTCGCCAGTCGCACAACAGCTGTTGTGCGCTTGCATATCAGCTGTTATGCGCTTGCACAACACGTGTTGTGCGCTTGTAATCCAGCTGTTGTGCAGTAAACTTTGTAACTCCCTCTATCATATTTCAATTCCTTCCTTATTTACGTTATGATTGAATAAGGTATAATGGTTCTCCTCCCATTCTTTTTGGGAGAAGAGTACAGGGTTGATGATTTCGTCAATATCCCAGCCTAATTCTCTTAGTGGATAAGAATACTTATCGTAATCTTGAAGCGTAACTTTTGGTTTGTCTAGAAGAATCAATACATCCCAATCACTTCCTTCATGTTCTGTACCTCTAGCGCGGGAACCAAACAGGATAGCCTTTGCATGAGGATCAATCTCATGCAATCTATTGTGCATTGCTTCTATGATTCGTTTCTTCTCCATATCTATCAATATTAATATATGTGTTGCTAAAATACGAGTTTTCTTTCTAATCACCAAATTTTTATAATAAAGGAATGCCTAAAAAGGCAAAAAATAGTGAAATAGAGCATTTGTTCCTCCGTAGTCGGACAATAAAGATGGAAAGAACATATAAAAAAGCATAAAAAGTTTCTGATTTTTCTCATAAACAAATTAGATTTCATATCTTTGCGCAAAATTAGAAACAATGACAGAACTATTGAGTATATTATATAAGCTGCGGATATTCATATAGACCTTGACTTTACGGTGGATTGCGACCGAGAATCCATGCTCTCCATTCGCCAAGAAGTGAATAACGAGATTCTACGCTATATGGAGTCGGATGGTTATCATCTTGCGCCTGGCTCCAAGACACCGCATACGCTTGACTCATGGGTGTTTCATTATACCAATGCCGCAGGCAACAACGATGGCATCAAGATAGAAATCGAAGATAAAGAGATGGTCAATAGAATCAAATTTCATCCTATGGCTTTGTGGAAGACAAGGAGTCGTTGAATGTTTTTCTGTAAATTTTGAAAAAAGTTATTGTTTTGCTTAGTTTTTTGCTTGGCTCAACTGTATAGATAGTGTATGAAACAGGAAAAGGACATAGAAAGAATGTTTCGTCAGCATTACGAGAAGATGTACAATCTGGCTAGAAGCATCCTCTCCGATGACGATGAAAGCAAGGATGTAGTGAGCGAAGTCTTTACCACGATTCTTGCCGATGATGTAGTCCTGATGCCTGAGAGTGAGGAAGGATTCCTGATGAGGAGCGTCCGCAACCGCTGTCTCAACCTGATAGCCCATAAGAGCGTGAAGGAAAGGGTAGCGAAGCTGCTGCTGGATGATGCCGACGTGATTCTCTCGGAAGAGACCGACGAGCGACTCGACCAGCTGATGCTTCTCATCGAAGACCTGGAACCGCCTATCCGACAACTCATTTTCCGTCTGCGCTATCTTCAGGAGAAATCTTATCAGGAGGTGGCTGATGAAGTGGGAGTGAGCAAGGTGACGGTGTTCAACCATCTTTCGAAGGCGATGGACTGGATTAAGGAACAATTTAAATGAGCAAGACAATGACAAACAAGGAATTTAACAAGAGTAAAGAAGAGAAGCGACAGATGTTCTTCGATATGCAGGAGCATCCCGATTGCTATACCGACGAGCTGGTGGAACGTTTGCTTGCCGATGAAGACGTAAAGGATTTCTTTCACGATATGGCGATGGTTAGGATGGCGATGAAAAAAGAAAATCCAAAGAAAGTGAATGTAGACGAAGCGTGGAAGAAGTTTGCTGATAAGCAAGGATTAAAGACCAACGAAGCTTCTGATAAAACATCCAGCAATCACTGGAAGATAGCAGCATCCATCATTGGCGTTGTTTTCCTCTCAGGCATTACTTTCGCTGCAATTCATTCAGGCATTTTCCGTTTCTCTTCTTCGGATGAGGCTAACCAAGCCAAGACGGAGCAAGTATCTTCTACTTCTGATTTGAACAGGATGGATAGCATCAAGGTGAGTGCTACGGAGAAGGCTGATAGTCTCGACCTCAAACCTGTTGTCTTTGACAATACCGAGTTGGGCGATGTCGTGTCGCAGCTTGCTGCCTTCTATCATGTCAAGGTGGAATTCGGCAAAGCTGAATCACAGCATATTCGTATCTTCTTCAATTGGGACAAGACTAAGACATTGAAGCAGAATCTCGAAATATTGAATGCTTTTGAGCGCATACAGATAACGGAAGTGGATGGAACTTTAAGAGTGGAGTAAGTTATGAAGAAGATTGTTTTTAACTTAATGTTGTTGATGATAAGCATGGGTATGTCTGCCCAACGCATTACCCGACAATATAATAATGTGTCATTCTCTGCGGCATTGAAGGATTTGAATGCCAAACAGGATAAGTATGTCATCAACTTTGTGTATGACGAGTTGGAGGATTTCAGAGTAACCAAGAGTATCAGAAACCAGAGTGTTCCCGATGCCATCATGCAGCTGATAGGCTTTTACCCCATCAAGATGACGCAGATGGATAACATCATTGTAGTGGAATGCACTCAGAAGGCTTCCGCCAAGATGATTGGTCGTATCGTGGATAAGCATTCTCGCCCAGTTGATTTCGCCAATGTTGCCTTGCTCAATGTGCGAGACTCCAGCTTTATTACTGGTGGTGTAACGAATGAAAATGGTCAGTTCGTGATTCCTTGCGAGGCGAGAAAGGCTATCGTGAAGGTGAGTTGCGTGGGCTATCAGACGGCAAGTCATCTCTATGAAACTGGCAAGATAGGAAATATAACGCTTCATGAGAATACCGTCAATCTGAAAGGAGTGACGATAAGGGCAATACGCAACTCCTTTAAGATGGGAAAAGAGGGGCTGATGGTCAATATCGAGAATTCTGATTTGGCAAAAATCGGAACGGCTACGGATATTCTTCGAGAGCTGCCACGTGTAGATGTGGGGTCAGATGGCACGGTGAATGTGTTTGCCAAGGGAACTCCACTTATCTACATCAACAACAAGCAAGTGAGAAGCAATACAGAACTGGAGCAGTTGAAATCCAATGAGGTGAAAAGCGTAGAACTCATCACAGCCCCTGGTGCCAAGTATGATGCCACGGTCCAATCCGTGATACGAATCAAGACCATCAAAAAGCAAGGTGAAGGATGGAGTGGCGAGAACTATGCGCAAACATCCTATAACAAATATTGGGCTGGATACGAAGATTTGGAACTTGGATATCATACAGATAAGTTGGAGGTGTTTGGTGAGGCTTGGCTAATTTCTATGCCGCATAGTTTTGAGAATACGCTTACCAACCAGCTAAATGGCTCGAAGGAGATAACTGTGGTACAAGCTTGTCCGATGGCTTATCGCACGAAAAGTTCTGATGCCAAAGTAGGATTCGACTATACTTTTGATGAAAGTAACTCGTTGGGAATGACGTATGAGTACGATGATGCGACAGGCAAAGGTTATACACTGAACAACTATCAGGAAATCTTTGAAAACGGTGAGCGAATAGGTTATATTGACAGATTTCTTGATGAGAGAACTGACTTTGGTCCAACTCAGAATCTCAATGCTTTCTTCTTGGGGAAGATTGGCAAACTCGGAATAGATTTCAATGGAACGTATGTCAGCAAAAAGCAAAGTAGAGATATGAGCTCTACGGAAACGAGTGATGATGTTGAAAGCCGAAATGTTCATACTCGCAATGACCAACATAGCAAGATGCTTGCCGGAAAACTGATGTTTTCGTATCCTATATGGAAAGGTTCGCTTCATATAGGTACGGAGCTGACTTCTTCACAGATAAAGGGTAGTTATGTCAATGAGGAAGGACTTGTTGATGCTTCGAATACGGAAATCAAGGAACGAAATCTGGCTGGTTTTGCAGAATATGCAATGCCCCTTGGCGATTTGTCGCTTCATGCTGGGCTTAGATACGAGCATGTTTGGTCAGACTATTATTCGTTTGGCGAATGGCAGGAAGAGCCAAGCCGCAAGTATTCAAATTGGTATCCAGCCATCTCTCTGTCATGGAACAAGAACAAGTGGAGCGCAACCTTGGCTTGTACCAATAAGACCAAACGCCCCAACTATAGTAGTCTTCGCAATGAGGTGCAATACGACAACCGATATTTATATGAAGGAGGCAATCCTTATTTGCGTCCTTGCGTCATCAGCAATATCGACTTGAATGTCGTTTACAAATGGCTTTCACTCAATGCAGGTTACAACTATATAGACAAGCCAATTATTTGGACATCAACACTTTATCACGGTAAAGACATCATATTTCAAAGAAGCTTGAATTTCTCTAAAGATCAAGATTTATATGCTTCCTTGGTGGCAGAACCACGTTTCGGTTGGTATAATCCGATGTTTGAGATAGACTATAGCCAGACTTTTCTTAGTACGGCAGGATTCGACATCGAAGGTATTGCGAGCAAGCCAAGCTTCCGTCTTAGATGCAATAATCGCTTTGATATCAGCAAGACCATTAAGGCTTATCTGAATATGAAATATCGTACCAGTGTACATGATGGTTTGCAATATACGAAGCCATATAGTCAGATGGACATTCGCCTTTCCAAGACATTCTGCAAGGAGGCTTGGCAGATTAGCCTGTTTGCCAACGATTTGTTCAGACAGAGCAAAGAGCGATGGACAACTTATGGCAGCCGAACTTCTATTACTAAAAATTGCTATGAGTATTATCGTTGCGTCGGCTTGGTCGTGCGCTATCGTTTCAATACAGCTAATAGCAAGTACAAAGGTATAGGTGCTGGTAATGCTGAGAAGAATAGACTATAAACTCTCTCAATACATGATTCCGCAACAAAGCGGAAAAATAAAATTCTGTGTGATGAAGTTTGCCAATATTTTTCTAATGGGTAAACTTAATCCACAGAATTTCTTTTAGAGATTCTCTAGTTAAAAAATATATATTTCTTTGTGTGTCACATAAATTATTGTATTTTTGCAGACAAAAAGAGTTGTTTGACAAGCAAACGTATGCAATTTGCAGAATTTAGCACTATTGCCAAATCATTACCTCAATTGAGGTGAAACACTCATAAATCGCTCATTTTAAGCTATTCTGAATATTTGGGCAGATTTTTTAGAATAAAAGAATGCCTAAAAAGGCAAAAAATAGTGAAATAGAGCATTTGTTCCTCCGTAGTCGGACAATAAAGATGGAAAGAACATATAAAAAAGCATAAAAAGTTTCTGATTTTTCTCATAAACAAATTAGATTTCATATCTTTGCGCAAAATTAGAAACAATGACAGAACTATTGAGTATATTATACAAGCTGCGGATATTCACTTTGGATGAACTTTCTGAGGCTCTGAAAGACAAGGTGAAATCGGTGGAAGCGTTGCTCGCTCGATACAAGCAACAAGGGTGGATTGTGGCTATACGGCGCAATACCTATTTCGCGACAACCTCGAAAAGGTGATGCGACTGGTGGAGATACTCAACTATTTCCATGACAGTCCTTTGCTGTCTAAATCTGCTGTTCGAGGATAAAGAGATGGTCAATAGAATCAAATTTCATCCAATGGCTTTGTGGAAGACAAGGAGTCGTTGAATGTTTTTCTGTAAATTTTGAAAAAAGTTGTTGTTTTGCTTAGTTTTTTGATTTCCTCAACTGTATATACAGTATATGGACTATAAAACAGGGAATAGGCTATGAGTAAATATCTGATAAGTTTGATTTTGCTTTCGGTGATAAGTATGGGCGTTTCTGCCCAACGTATCACTCGACAATATAATAATGTGTCATTTTCTGCGGCATTGAAGGATTTGAATGCCAAACAGGATAAGTATGTCATCAACTTTGTGTATGACGAGTTGGAGGATTTCAAGGTGACAAAGAACATCAAGAATGAAAGTGTTCCAGATGCCATCATGAACTTGATAGGTTTTTACCCTATCAAGATGAAACAAGTGGATAATATTATCATTGTAGAATGTATTCAAAAGACTTCTAACAGAATGATGGGACGCATTGTAGACACTCACCATCAACCAGTCGATTTCGCCAATGTCGCTTTGCTCAATGTTAGTGATTCCAGTTTAGTCACGGGTGGTGTGACAAATGAGAATGGTCAGTTCGTAATTCCTTGCGAGGTGAAAAAGGCGATTGTGAAAGTAAGTTGTGTGGGCTACAAAACTTATTGTAATGCATATCGTACCGGTGAGGTTGGTTCCATAACCTTGGAGGATGCAACAATTAATCTGCAAAAAGTTGTGATTAAAGGGCATCGCAAATACATATCAAGAGAAAACGGTAAACTTACGCTTGACGTTCAAAATTCCAATTTGAAAAATATTGGCAAGGCAACAGATGTTATCAAATATATTCCTGGGATGCTCTATACAAATGGAAAGTATGAGGTGTTTGGTAAGGGTGAGCCTGTCATCTATATAGATGGAAGAAAACAGACTAATACTTCAGGGTTGTCACTCCTTTCTTCTACCAACGTGAAGTCTGTACAGCTCATAACAAACCCTGGGGCAGAATACGATGCAGAAACAAGGAGTGTCATAAACATCACTACCGTACACCATTCCTTGGATGGACTTTCTGGTATTGTGGGTGCGGAAATATCCAAACATAAGAATTTGTCTAACAACGAGGAGGTTAACCTCAACATCCACAAGGGAGCTTTGGATGTATTCCTCGCATATCAATATGACAATACGAGAAGTGACATCAGATATGATGTTAACCAGTTCAATTACGAGCAAGATACATTTCATGAGATTTCTGCTTCTGAATATTCCGACCGCTCTCACTCTCATGACTATAATGTTGGTATGAATTATGCCATAAACAAGAATCACACTATCGGCGGAAGATATTTGGGAAGCATCTCCAACTACAAGATGCTCGACTCTCCTTTCGACTATATGCAGACGTACAAGAATGATGAACTGCTGACATCTACAGACAACAAGACTGAAGAATCTGAAAAGGAAAGGTTTCACAATGTCAATCTGTATTATATCGGCAAACTAACAGACAACCTACAGCTCAACTTGGATGCCGACTATGTTTATGCTCAACTGAAACATAAGCAACAAGTGAGCGAGACAAGTAGAATAGATGCTGTCTCAGAAATCACGCATATGCAAAACGACCAGCGAAATCGTGCGACTGCACTCAAAGGGGTATTTGCTTGGAACATGAATAAGAATAATAGGCTTGATTTCGGAACGGATTTCAGTAAAATCAGTTCATGGGGTATGTCTGTAAACGAAGAAGGGAAGATAGCCGATGACCAATTCAAGAATAAGGAAACCAAGTATGCAGGATTTGCCACCTTTAGTTTGTCTGCCTCCAAATGGAAAGGAAGCATCGGGCTTCGCTATGAGTACATTCATGCCATCAACACAGACCAAGGAGAAGTAAAGAACAAGACCAATTATTCGGACTTACTTCCATCCCTTTCTCTTTCCACAATGTTTGGGAGAGTGGGAATGAATCTTGATTTCAGTAGCAGGGTCAACCGTCCTTCGTTTCGTCAGTTGAACAACAGTGTGAGCTACAACAATCAATACCATTATGAGCAAGGCAACATTTATCTGAAACCGCAATACGTGTATGATACAGAACTTAGTGTGAATTATAGCATATTCGACTTCAAGTTGGATTATCAGTATATCAAGGATTACATCCATCCGACTGTCGTTGCCGTATCCGGCAAACCTGGAACGGTAACTTGGATGTCAACCAACGCCAAGGATTTCCAGCAACTAGGAGCGCAATGTGTTGTTTCACCTGTTTTTGGTTGTTGGCGACCTACTTTGACGGTGGGTGTCTATAAACCGTATTTCACGCTATCATATAATGGAGAGCAATTAGACTACAATCATCCATACGGTCTCTTCGCTTTCCAAAATGTAGTGGCACTAAGGAGCGATTGGCTTTTTCTATGTGATTTCTATTGGAACATTAAGGGACATCATGGCATCTACGAGCAAAACGGTTATTCGTCATTCAATATGATGGTACAGAAACAGTTACTTAAAAAGAAATTGACGATAACATTGAAAGCAGAGGACTTGTTTGATAGCTCGAAGTTGAACGATGTAAAGAGGGTTAATTTTGTGGTGCAGAACAGAAAAGTGAATAACTTCAATCGCTGCATCATAGCTTCCATCAGTTACAACTTCAATAGTTTCAAAGATAAATACAACGGAAGCGGTTCTGCTGAGGATGAGATTAATCGTTTTTAGAAAAATATAGGTTTTCAAATCAACCTCTAAAATACAATATCCAAATTCTGTGTGATGAATATCTCAGGAATTATTAACTGAGATGTTCATCCACAGAATTTTCACTTATCAATATCAATCGTTAAAAAACATACATTTTATAGTGTATCCAATAAATTGGTGTATTTTTGCAAACGAAAAGAGTTGTTTGACAAGCAAACATATGCACATTGCAGAAATTAGAACCGTTGCTAAATTATTACCTCTATTGATGTAAAACACTCATAAATCGCTCATTTTAAGATGTTCTGAATATCTTAAAATAAGTGTTTGGTGAGTTTTTTATATCTGTGGTGTCTGTGGCTTCATCTGCTTTTACGGTTAATTATCTGTAAATAAACAATACGATAGAGTTGCAATCAAATAAAATTATGTATTTTTGTATCCGAATAGCGTATTTAAAAAGAGATCCGATGGCTTAATGAATCGGAGAACAGATAGAAAGAGTAATATTCAGAATAGCTTATGAATAAAGAAAAAGACGATTTCTTCCTCCATTCCAACGAGGTGAATCATATCAACAGAGAAGATTACGACAAGATAGAATTATTGGTGAATGCGGCAAAGGCCTTTGCCCGCAGCACCTACCAGTGTGTCTATATCATCGACTATTTTCATCAGGACTTCATCTATGCATCAGATAACCTCGCTTATCTCTGCGGATTGGAACCTGAGCAGTTGATGGACGCAGGATATCAGATGTATATAGACCATGTGCCGGATGCCGACCTGCAGATGCTGCTCGAAGTGAACAAGAAAGGTTTTGATCTTTTCAATGAATTGCCTGTGGGCGACCGTCTGGACTATACCATCTCGTACGACTTTCATCTTACCAATGGCAGGCATAGCCGATTGATTCATCATCACCTCACTCCAATACTTCTTTCTGATGATGGAAGAATCTGGCTTGCCCTCTGCACCGTATCATTGGCAGCAACCGATGAACCGGGACATATCATCATGCAGAAGAATGGTGAGCGTAGCTATTTTGAATATTCCACATTGCGCCACAAGTGGGAAAAGAAAGAAGGCATAACCTTGAGCGAGACAGAGAGAGATGTTTTGAGATTGTCTGCCCAAGGTTACACGATGAATGATATTGCCGACCGACTATGCAAATCGGTTGACACTATAAAGGCTTGCAAGCGCAACCTTTTCGCCAAGATAGGCGTGAAGAACATTGCCGAGGCGCTGTTTCATGCCACGAACTATCAGATGATATAATCGCAATCATATCTCTTCCAACAATGGCGAGAGATAGAACTTGGGGAAGTATTTCACCTCCTTGCCTTCCGCAAGGTTTGCGAGAATGTTGGCACAGTAGCCGGCGGCAATATATGCCCCGATGCCCAGTTGCGGGAAAGACTCATTGGAATAATGCCTGATGGCTTCATCTATCCAAGGCACGGGCATCTGCCAGAACATACCGTACTGCGAGATATACTTGCCCAGTGAGCAACGGAAATCATCCGTTCCTTTTTTCACTACTTCGCTGAATGGATAGCCTTTCGGTTTCTCTACAGCGAGAAAGGCAGCCTTGCCAAGATTGACGGCATGGATAACGGTGATGCCCTGCTCCTTACATTTCTCATCGAAAGCAAAAGAGGCTTCGTTGTCATGCAAGGTTGCATTCACCGCATATCGGATGCCCGACAAGTCGCATGCATCCACATCTTCCATCGTCAGCGTATCCTTTTCTATGCGATAGATTTGAAATCTATCTTCCTGCCGAGAGCTTTTATGGAAGTCATGGTGCAAGGCACAGGAAGCTATCAAGCTTCCCATGTCTGCGCCACTAATCAACAATTTTATTGGGTTGTTCATTTATAGAGAGATTTATTGTCATTACACCATTACCGGATGTTGCAGATAGATTACATTCTGTTCTTCTGGCTTTCTCCAGCACCCGTACCCTTATATTTGCTTCTTGTAGTGTTGAACTTATACCGTACAGTAAGCGAAACTTTGCTTGTTGACAGTCCATCATACACCATTTCCTTCATTTTGCCAAAATGAGCAATCATGTGACTATTGTTTGTTCCAAACAAATCATAGATGAAGAGCTGAAACGACAAACGGTTTTTCAAGAAAGCCTTATATACGGAAACATTCGTACAAAACATAGGCTTGTATAGATACTGGTTCTCCTCATGGCCTTTTGTAATATACGACATCATCCACGTAAACATTCCCAGCTTGGTGTTGAGGGTATTGTCAAAACGGAATGAAGCCATTGGCTTGTTGAGTGATTTTCCATCGTGCGTCTCCATATCAAACCATTGCTTGTCAATGGATGCGGTAAACGAAGGATACCAAATGCCAAACGAAGGGCGCAAGTTGATGGATGCCTCTACGTCATTATACGAATTCCCATTCACAGGCTTCATCAAGCCTATTGCAGGATTATCCTTATAAGTCTCCACTGTGGATATAATCGGATTGGAAGTATGGCTGTAGGTCATGTCGAATGTCAACCATTTGTAAGCCAACTCGTAGTTGAGATTTCTACTTATCTGAGATACCAGAAATGGATTTCCCGTTTCATACGTGTATCGGTTGTCATACTGAATGCCACTGCGCAAATTATGATAGGAAGGACGATTAATGTCGGCTGCATAGCTCAATTGCATCTGTACCTTGCCTACAGGCATCGATAAGCTAAGCGATGGGAACCAATTGCCGTACGACTTGCTTTGCCCAGGCACATACTTGCCATATTCATAGTAATTGAAGTCGATGTACTCGTATCTCATACCTGCCTCCAAACTCAGATTACCGAAATCTCTTGAATAGGTCAAGAATGAAGATGTCATACTTTCTGTAATACGGCTGTCGTCATCCGATACCAAGTTGGTTGGCACCACTTGATACTTTGAGGTACGATGGGTGTTGGAATATTCACCACCCAAAGATAAGTCGCCGCCCAACAGAGGATAAGAAAGAACCAGCTTGGAAGCGTGCAAATGATAGTTCTTGTTAGTCAAGCTATGAGCCGTTTGGCTTTGTGCATTCATCCCCACTTCCTGGTATTGCTCTTTGGTAACATCGTTCTGATATTCCTTCGACCATAGCCAGTCGGTATTGAAGTCGATGCCGAGTTTGCCAATCTTTCCCACATAGTAAATGTTGCTTGAAAGATTATTCTTCTGCCAAAAGAAATCAGCATGACTATCAGAACTTTCAGACAATTCTTCGTCTTGCAATATCAAAGAACTCATATCGCCGTTCCATGTTTGTTTTGGATTTCTTAGAAAACCAAAGTTGGCACCTATCGAGTTGTTGGCATCTAACTGGTAGCTGGCATCCAATCGAAAGTTCATGGCTTCGATAATACCTACTTGTCTTATCTCACTTTTCTGGTTCCACGTCTTGTCAAGATAAGTCTTCTGCTGTAAGTCTTTATTGTCTGGCTGGTATTGTCTTGCTCCAAAAGCGTATGCGCCCAGCTCTAATCCATTCTTGCGATAGCTCATATTCAATTGGCTAAACCCGCCGAAGTTTTTCTTTTCATCATATTCACCAGTAGTCTTCGCATCGAATCCGAATCCTTCACCCTGTATCTTCTTCGTTGTGATACGGATGACCGCCTTGGTGCTGGCAGCGTAACGAGCACCAGGGTTAGTGATGACTTCCACCGACTTGATGTTGTCGGAATGCAAACGGTCCAGCTCGCTCTTGTCTCTCATCTGTCGTCCATTGATATAGATAACAGGCTCACCGCGACCGAATACCTTGATGCTGCCATTCTGGGCAGAAACGTTAGGGATGCGGTCGAGCAGGTGCTCCATGGTTCCTGCCTTCTCAAGTACGGATCCGGCAACGGTTGTCGTCATTCCGCCATTCTTCAGGATAGTCTTAGGCAGGGATGACTTCACGACTACTTCTCCGAGCATCTTGCTGTCTTCTTCCATCTTGATAATGCCCACATTCTCGCCTGTGCAATCCTTGCAGATTGTCTTATAACCTACGGATGTCACCTTGATGATTCCACCGTTGCAGGAAGAGTCGATGGCAAAGCTGCCATCCTCTCCACTCACTGCACCCTTGACGAAAGCCGAGTCTGTTCTATTCAATAATACTACATTGGCAAACGCCAAAGGTTCTCCCTTGGTATTCATCACTTTACCGGTGATATTCTGCGCTATCATCGGAGTCATAGCCGAGAGGCACAACGCTGTGGTAAAAATTACTTTTTCCTTCATATTGCTACAGTTTTGCTTGATTTTTTTTATTTTTCTGCTGCAAAAGTATAGCTTTATAGGAAAAAGCCTTTGACACAAAAGTGTATTTCTCAAGAATGTGGCTTAAGAATTACACTTTTGTGTATAAAAAGAAAGGATAAATAGCGTTTGGTGATAGGGGATAAATAAGGTAAAAGCATTTTTTATCTTATGCTTTTTCGATTACCCAATTATCGATATTCCCAGTTTTACTGTCGAAGTTGATGCCGACCTTGGTTATTGGCTTGCCGCTTAGCGCAAATCGTTTGTGATAGTTCTTCAGGTTGATTTGCTGCATCGCAGACTTCGCACTCTTGTCTAACTTAATCTCCAACAGGAAAAGGTCTGTATGGGTGAGCAATACGATGTCAACTCTGCCGTTGGGTGTATGAACTTCAACGTCCACCTGATAGTCTGTAAGCAGAGAGAATATGATGAAGAGCATCTGCTGGTAATGTCCCTCATAATGAGCGTTGTTGCAGTAAGGAACAGTTCCCAGGAATGTCTGGAGTAGGGTTAATGCCTCCTCCATATTCTGCTTATCCAATGCCTGTGCGATACGACGGGCTGTATTGGTTGTTGCAAGCGTATTCTGTGTGACGTATGATGGAATCAGTGCCTTGGTCAGTCCCATTTTCACCTCCTTGTTAGGAACATCAAGAACGTAATAGTTGTAGTCTTCATGATATTCCTTGATTGTGATATATCCACTTTGGTAAAGCAGCGGCATGATGGTTGGCATATTCTCCGTAGGAGCATCAAACTCACTGGCATCAGCCTCCACTTGGGTGATGATATCTGTAGGAACTACCTGATATTTGCGCATCATATTGATGAGATAAGTTGGAGTGCCGGAAGTAAACCAATAGGATCCGAACTTGTTTTCAGCAAAGCAATTCAGCAGGCTATATGGATTGAAGATATCGGGTGAGAATCTTGTAAAATGATAGCCGTCATAATTCTCTTTTAACTTGTCGATTACTTGCTCTTTCGTTATGTTTCTTCTTCGGGCAAGTTCGTCAATATCTTCCGACATCTGCATCAGAAGTTCTTCTTTGGTGATGCCACAGATACCAGCATAATCATCATTCATGGATATGTTGGTGATGTTGTTCAGTTCGCTGAAGATGCTGACTTGCGAGAACTTGGTGATGCCTGTCAGGAAGACAAAGCGTAGTTTAGCTTCGCTGAATTTCAAAGGACTGAAAAAGTTGCGCATGATATTGCGCAAGGTATCTAACTGTTCTTGCTCGTGAGCCACATCCAGTATGGGCGCATCATATTCATCAATAAGCACGACTACCTGTTTTCCGGATTTCTCGTATGCAGTATTGATCAGTTCTGTCAATCGGTTATTGGCATCAATTTGTGGCTGTGTGATACCCCATTTCTTTTCTTCTGTTTCTAGTATGAATGCGAGATATCTCTCCAGCTGTTCTTTATTCATGTGTTTGCCTCCGCTCAAATCAAAGTGGAGCACAGGATATTCTGTCCACTCCTTTTCCAGCTTTTCGATGGCAAGACCATTGAATAAGTCTTTCTTGCCTTCAAAGTAACTCTGGAGGGTGGTGAGAAACAGGGATTTTCCAAAGCGGCGTGGACGTCCCAAGAAGAAATAGGTACCGCTGGTGTGCGTCAGGCGGTAAACGTATTCCGTCTTGTCGATATAGAGCTTGTTTTCCTTGCGGATTCGCTCGAAAGTCTGTATGCCTAATGGATATAACTTAAGTACCATAATCTTCGATGTTTATATTTCCACCGCAAATTTACAATTAATATTTGATATATGCAAATAATCAAGTGCTTTTATCTTCTTTGAAAGCTGTTTTTATACAATCCCAAGAGGCTTGTGAGGATATCTTCAAGGCAGATTAATATGCTCCTAAAACCTTCCAGTTGTCTATAAGTTTGAACAGGCGGGGCATGGCTGGCTTGTAACTGTCGGGATAGGTGAGGGAATAGACGAAGAGTATTCTGCCACTCTTGATGAATTTATCGTAATGACTGTAGCCATCTACTCTTACTCCGTTTTCATAGACAGGACCGGAGAGGATGAATGCCTTATTCGATGCCTGCATCGTCCGCTCCGAATGAAGCTTCTGGGCTAGAGAATCGGCACAAGCCTGGAGGGTGTTGCTATAGTTGGGGGTAACATAACTCTCCAGGATGATGTTGGCATGATTGGTGAATGAGAAGCGGGCATAGCCCTGGTATCCCGATACCGAAGTATCCTCCTGCTGGAAGAAGCAAGGATACTTGACAACGTAGCCGAAGTCCGGGTCATTGTATTCCTTCATGGGTGCCATCTCTACCTTGGTCTTGAAATCCGCCATCGGTGTATGCTGCTCTTCCGTAACCTCATGGTGATAGTTGATGATGAAGTTTATCATCATCAGCAAGACAACTGCTATCAAAAAAATCTTCTTCATATCTTTGCTTCTTTTGTATTATAGCTGCAAAGGTATGAAGAAGATGGGAAACAGCCAAATAATAAGTATGACATTTGACTGACATTTCTGAACTTATCTGATTATCAGTCGATAAGACTTGCCTCTTTCCGATTCAATCATGAGGTTGCTATTCTGCTCAATCACCGGTTTGATACGGCGAATCAAGGTATAGAGCGTTTCACTGGCATCCGGTTTCTTGGGCCAAAGAGCATCACAAATCTCCTGTTTGGAGAGTTGATGATGCGTATTGTTGAAGAAGAGTTGCATCAGCTGGTGCTGCATCGGAGTAAACTTGATGGCTTGTCTGTTTTCCTGATTGTAGAAGAAATCCTCGTCTTGAGAATAGCACATGGTGCCGAACATATCAGTCTCATGATTCCAGGGTTGTTTTCTGCGATGATAGTATAGCGATGCAATAGCCCAAATCATAGCCATGAGGGTAAGCGTCAAAGATGTCCGCTGGTTGCTCATACTCAAAACATCTGCCATCGAACAGTTAGCATAACTTTGGATAGAATGCTCGTTGAGAAGCATCTCTTTGCTGCTGAGCAGGTTGGCGCTATTTACCAACTGGGAATTGTTCTTGCCTCTTCTTCTGTCTTCCATCACATAGCAGAGATTACTGGTCGACTTCAGCAGGTCGATGCTGAGATGTGAGCGGTAGCTCTGGATGGTATCAGGCGTAATCCATTGATATTTATTTTCCTGAAGAGTCAGAGCCAAAGCTTTGTTCATATCTTGTACAATGGCATACTGTGCCTTGCGGTAGTTGCTCACGCTGGAGAATGCCGCAGACATCACAAGGATGGCGAAGATGAGGATGGAATGATATGCTTTCAGTTTCATATTATCTATTCTGTTTAAATGATATACTGTTTAAAGATTCAAATGCAAAAGTACTGAAATTCTATGAAAGATGGTATAAAACTAGATATAATATTCGTTAATTGATAAATGTCAGACTCATGTCAGCCATATTTTTCGCTTCGGTCTTCTCTTTTTGATACCTTTGCAGCAGAAAACAAGTTTTAGAAAAAGTATATGATGACAATGAAGAAAAGTAAATTGTTAACAGCTATGGTGATGCTGTGGGCATTGATCTCTTGTGTAGAAATACGTGCCCAGGAGATCCAGAAGGTATCGAATGATTCTATAGCCTTGCAAGAGGTTGTTGTGAAGGCGGCACGAGTGGTCAATAAGGAAGATGGCAAGTTGATATTCCCAAGCGATATTCAGAAGCAGCGTTCTTTTTCTGGCTTTTCGCTTTTGGGAAAGTTAGCTTTGCCTCATATCAGGGTTGATGAGGCTGGTCGTTCCATTTCTGCTACCGATAATAAAGGAGAAGTGCAAATTCGTATCAATGGCATTCTCGCCAATATGCATGACGTGCAGATGCTGGATGTAGCTTCTATTATGAGTGTAGATTATATCGATAGCCCTGGCGTAAGATATGGAAAGAATATTGCATACGTGATAGATATTCATACCCGCAGGGCTTCATCGGGTGGCAGTTTGGGCTTCAACCTGACTAATGCGCTAACTACCAAGCTCGGTTCGAACGATGTCTATGCATCTGTCAATAGGGGCAAGAGCCAATTGAATATTTTATATGAGCAGACTTATGTGGATAATAAGGCATCCGAATATAATGAGGATGCTCAGTATCTTCTACATGATGGTTCTGAGTATCAGATATCTCGAAAAATCATGAATGGGGCAACTCGAAATTATGATAATACATTGCAGTTGAAGTATAATCTGGCTGATTCTGCCTTATATGTATTCCAGACAACGCTTACCACGGATTTCAGCAATCAGCCTTATACATCGAATGAGATGTGGTTTTCTGAATCTGGAAAGCCTGCGTATCCTGTTTACAGAACCAGCAAGGGTAGGGATTTTACTCCTGCTCTCGATTTGTATTTCTATCATCAGTTGGGCAAGCATCAGTCTTTGTCGGCAGATGTTTTGGGCACTTATATCCACACCAAAGGAGCCTATTATGAAGGTGAGGGCGAACCCTATCAATATCAGGTAGATGGAAAGACCTATTCGCTCATAGCCGAGGCTATCTATGAAAACCGGTTGAAACCCTTTACTTTTTCTGCAGGAACCAACTTGAACTGGAAATATATGGATAATCAGTATTTGGGTGATGTGGTTAGCGAGAATGGTATCCGTTCATTGGGTATTTATGGTTTTGCACAAATCAAGGGAAGTTTGGGGCAATTCAAGGAAGGAACATCCCGTTTAACTTATGTAGCTGGCTTCGGGTTGAGTAATCAGACTTATCGACAGGGAGATGAGGATTTTAGTTTTTGGCTTTGTCGTCCGAAACTCACATTGGCTTATTGCTTGACATCTTCGTTTCAGATTCGCTTGGGAAGTGAATTATCACAGCATATTTCGCAGATAGCTATGATTTCGGATACCCGTATTCGAAAGAACAGTATGGAATGGACTGTGGGTAATCCTTCGCTTAAGCCTAACAGTAGATATGAGAACTGGGTTGCGTTCTCTTTCAGTAAACCAAGGATAAATACTGATTTTACCTTGAATTATCGCATCAATCGTCATTGTGATTTGGCGAAATACACCCGCACGGAAAATGATCAGTTTCTTTATTCCCAGACGAATCAGCCCCATTGTAATATGTTGTATCTTACGAATGATACCCGGTTTGACATTATTCCCGATCACCTTATATTATCTGTGAATGCAGGTATTTACCGTTTTTTCAATAAGGGCGATGAGTACAGTCATTGTTATACCGCTTATAATTATGGTGGAACATTACAGGGATATTGGGGAAAATGGACTGTGATACTGTATGCTGATAACGGTTGGAACTTTATGGAGGGAGAGAACATCGGGCATAATCCTCCTTCATTGGCTGCCTCAGCCAGTTATCATATGGGTGATTTCGATTTTACGCTCTATATGCATAATCCGTTTATGGCTCATCCGAAATCCTATTCAGCAGAAATCGTCAACGCATTACTCCGTAAGCAGGTTTGTGGTTATGACAATTCGGAAGGTAATTTGTTCCGTATCGGTGTTGCCTGGAATATCAATCGGGGAAAGGACTACCGTAAGATACAGCGGAATATCAACAATGAGGAGCGCGAAACGGGTATCTTGAAATAGGTGGCTTTGCTTTCTATATGGGTTGCATGGGCAACAGCCGGAATTTATTTCTTCCCTTTATTGATGATATAAATTCCGGCAGTAGCCAATGCGCCTGCTATCAGATACTTCCAGTAGAAGGTTTCGCCCAGACAGAGGCAGGAGGTGATGGCTCCTACTACGGGGATGAGCGAATTGTATATCGCTACCTTTCCTACGGGATTGCAGCTCAATAATTTGTTGTAGAGAGCGAAACTGATGGTTGAGATGGCAATGAGCAGCAGAAGGATAGTAATGCCCCAGAGGCTGATGACTGGCAGATAACCACCCATTAACAATGCAGGAATCACCAGCAAGGCTCCACCGATGCTCAGCGAATAACCGGTTCCTACGAAAACATCCACCCTCTTGCTCAAGCCTCGGGTCAGCAGGGAAGCACTGGCTCCACACAGGGCATTGAGGATAATCATACCATCGCCCAGGAATGTGAAACTTCCGCTTTCCTTTCCGCCAAGGTTCAAGGCAAGGATGCCCAGGAATCCGATGATGCAGCCTAAAGCCTTTCGCCACGTCATCCTGTCGCTCTTGAAGAAGATGCAGGCAAAGATAACCACCGTGAAGACGCTCATCGAATTGAGTATCGCCGAACGTGCTCCAGCATTATGCGAGAGTCCGAAATAGAAGAAAGCATAATGAAGGGTGGTGTTGAGGAGTGCATAGAGGAGAAGGAACCAGACATTCTCTTGGACAGCTTTCTTCTTGAATCCGAATTTACGGTGCGAGCTTCTGGCGATGGCCAGGATGATGATGCCGGAGATGAAGAAGCGGATGCCTGCAAAAAGCATCTTGCTTCCGGTCATGTCTGCTGTAATCTGATATTCCTCCATTCCCATTTTTATCAATGGGTAAGCCCATCCCCACGAGATAGCAGCCGTAAGGGCGAACAGGCTTACCCATACCGGGCACTGAAATATACTGAGTGTATTTGTTTCTTTCTTTTCCATTTATATTTATTGTAGGAGTATTTCCATTAATCCTGCCCTTACCTCTTTGTTTGGAATGCCTAGATAATATCCATTGCTCAGCGGGTCATACTTTTTGATGGTAAGATAGCCGCTTTGGTAGAGCAAAGGCAAGGCATCGCTCATCTTTTCCGTAGGACGGTCGAAGGATGAGGAAAAGGCAAACATATCGTCAAGTGTTGTGACATCTGTATGGAAATGTTGCATCTGATGAATCAGGTAGGTTGATGTACCTGAAGCATACCAGTAGTTGTCGATGAATCCTGCTGCAAAACTTCTCATGAGACTGTATGGATTGAAGATATCTTCACCTTCCCGGCTGAAGTGGTAACCATCATAGTTTTCTCTTAGCAATTCTCTCATTCTTTCGAATGATACATGATTTTTGTTAGCCAGCAAAGCAATATCTTCTTTCAGAACGGTGTCCAGTTCATCCTTGGTGATGCCGCAGATGGTAGAAAACTCCGGATCCATACTGATGTTGGTAAGATTATTGATGGTGCTGAAGATGCTGAGTTGAGAGAATTTTGTGATTCCCGTGATAAAGGCAAAATGAATATGCGAACTGTTGGCTTTAATAGGCGCATAAAACTCCTGCATGATAGTTCTTACTGCTTCCAGTTTGGTCTCATCATGCAACACATCAAGTAGAGGAGCATCGTATTCGTCAATAATGATAACGACTTTTCTGCCGGTCATCGATTCTGCCTGTTCTATGAGCTGGGTTAAGCGGTTACCGGCACTTTTCCTCATATCTTCTATTCCGAATTGCTTTTCGAACCTGCGTAATTGCATGTCGAATTTTTCTGGAAAGAGAGATAAATCGCAGTTCTTGAAGGTTGACAGATCGAAATGGAGTACAGGATATTCTATCCATTCTTTTTCCAAAGTTTCGATAGCGAGTCCTTTGAAAAGATCTTTCTTTCCTTCAAAGTAAGAGCGCAGCGTACTGCTTAGCAGGGACTTACCAAAACGGCGTGGACGGCTAAGAAACACATATTTGTATTTCTTTGCCATATTGTAAATGAGGGCGGTTTTATCTACATAGATCATACCTTCCTCTATGATGTCGCTGAAGGTTTGCACCCCAACGGGATAGATTCTTTCCTTTGCCATAATCTTCGAAGTGTATATTTCCACCGCAAATTTACAATTATTATTTGATATATGCAAATAATCAAGTGCAATTGTTTTCTTTGAAGGCTAGTTTTTATACTAGCCAAAGAGACTCTGCCGAGGTTCAAGGCAAGGATGCCCGGAAATCCGATTTACAAGTCCCCCAGATGCCTTTCTATCGGAATTCCGCGGTTCTTGTCCTTGTCATCCTTGTTGATGTCTATCCAGTTGCGCAGGGTATCCATGGCGATGCGGGTGGCATGGCGAAGCTGATCGCCATCCTTCAGTCTGCCCACGATGATGCTGGAGAAGATGTCGCCGGTGCCCGGGAACTGAACAGGGATTTCTTCGTAGGGCAGGAGGAAATACTCTTCTGTAAGATGATTGAAACCTACCACGGCATGCTGACCCTCTACGATGCACGAGGTGATGAGCACGGAGTGGGAACCGATGGCTCTCAGTTTATCTATCAGTTCATAGGCTTCCTTCTCCGAGATTCCCTCTTCCTTGTATTCCGAATCCGTCAGCAGGCAAGCCTCGGTATAGTTGGGAAAACAGAGATGCGATACGCTCAGCATCTCCTTCATGCATCTCACGGTACTCTCACTGGCTCCACCATAGAGCTTGCCGTAATCGCCCATCACTGGATCCACATAGATGTCGGTGCCCAGTGCAGCCTGTTCTCTGCAATAGCGTGCCACCAGCTTAGCCTGACGCTCCGAAGCCATGAAACCCGTGGTGATGGCATCGAAATGAATGCCCAGTTCGTTCCACTTCTGCAAGGCTTCCTCGATATACGAAGTGCATTCCAGAATGGCGTACTTGCCGTATGGGAAGGTGTTGCTGATGAGCATGGTGGGCAGATTGAACACGTCGAGTCCCATATAAGAGAGGATAGGCATCTGAACTGCGGCAGATACCTTTCCGTAGCCACACATATCGCTGATAATAAGGATATTACTTTTCGCTTTCATTCTTTCTTTTTTCTACTTGCTTTTCTTTCTTATCCTGATTATCTCTTAATAGCTGGCTGTACACTTGATGCCCAGTGCCTCTACACGGTCCTTGATGGCATCGAGTACTTCCTTTGGCGCCTTTTCCAGCAACTTGTCTGGTGTTTCACGGGCGATGGTATAAACCATTACCTGCTGAGGCTGGATGTCTTTCACTGCCTCCAGCCAAGGAGCTACGAAATGCTCGCTGGTATTGTCCAAACCGTCGCCTCTCAGGAACATGGTCTGGATGATGACGTGCCCCTTGAACATTTTCAGATATTTGATCACATCCTTCACGTCGTAGTTAGGCTGCTGAGGGCGGTCCAGCTTCTTGATGTAATCCATATCCACGGTATCCAGTTTCAGAATGTTGTTATCCACGAGCATCAGCGCCTCTCTCACTTCCTCCTTATATATATAGGTGGCATTGCTGAGTACGGATACTTGTGCTTCAGGGAAATATTTCTTGCAGAGTTCCATCGTATCTTCTACGATTCCCTTGAAGTCTGGGTGTCCCGTAGGTTCACCGTTTCCTGCGAAGGTGATATCGTCCAGAGGCTGGTTGTTGTCGTGGCGCTCTTTCAGAACCTTCTCCAATCCTTCTCTTACCTCCTCGCGGGTAGGGCGCTTCTTCTTAGGACGGAAGTCGGCGTTGAATCCGCATTCGCAATAAACGCAGTCGAATGAACAGACCTTGCCATCAGATGGCATGAGGTTGATGCCCAGTGAAACTCCCAGACGGCGGGAGTTTACCGGACCGAATATCGGTGATGGATAAATAATCGTTGACATAATCTTATTCTCCTTTATCTAATCTATTCTTTATTTTATCTTGGTAATACCTATTTTATACCAATCTTATTTACTTGTTCGTAATTTGGTGGGCAAAAGTACTAAAAAATGTTGGAATGAACAAATAAATCAACAGAAAATCGATTTGTCCTTACCATTTGTCTTCTATCTCCGATAGTTTGTGTACTTTTGCATTCCAATCCGGGGAGATTCTTGGTGATTTCGATTCGGATTTAAAGGAAAAAACAAAAAAGTTGATGTTTTGCTTAGTTTTTCGCTTGGCTCAACTGTATAGATAGTATATGAACAGAAAAAAGGACATAGAACAGTTATTCCGTCAGCATTATGCGAAGATGTACAATCTGGCCAGATGCATTCTTTCGGATGATGACGAGAGCAAGGATGTGGTGAGCGAAGTATTCGCCCAGATTCTTGCCGATGATGTGGTTCTGGTGCCTGGGAGTGAGGATGGTTACTTGATGCGGAGCGTCCGCAACCGCTGTCTCAACCTGATAGCTCATAAGAGTGTGAAGGAAAGGGTGGCGAAGCTGCTGCTGGATGATGCCGACGTGATTCTCTCAGAAGAGACCGATGAACGGCTCGACCGGCTGATGCTTCTCATCGAAGACCTGGAACCGCCTATCCGGCAACTCATTTTCCGTCTGCGCTATCTTCAGGAGAAATCTTATCAGGAGGTGGCTGATGAAGTGGGAGTGAGCAAGGTGACGGTATTCAACCATCTCTCGAAGGCGATGGACTGGATTAAGAAACAATTTAAATGAGCAAGACAATGACAAACATGAGTAAAGAAGAAAAGCGGATGATGCTCTTTGACATGCAGGAGCATCCCGAGAAATATACCGACGAGCAGGTGGAACGCCTGCTTGCCGATGAGGAAGTGAAGGAGTTCTTCCATGAACTGGCGATGGCGAGAATGGCTGGCAAGAAAGCCAATCCGAAGGAGGTGGATGTGGATGGGGCTTGGAAGGAGTTTGTTCAGGCACATCACGAGGATAAGTTGGCGATAGATGCCGGCAAATCCAAGGGCGCTTATCGCAACCGGATGAAGATTGCCGCATCCATCGTTGGCATCATCTTCCTTTCGGGGGTAGCCTTGGCTGCGATTCACAATGGCTGGTTGGGATTCCCGGCTTCTGATCAGACAGCGGATAATAAGGCTGCGACAGAACAGCTGGCAACAACCCAGGCGGTGCCGAATGACAGTCTTCGTGCTGCAACAGTAGAGAACAAGGATTCTCTTGATATGAAACCCGTGGTGTTTGATGATGCTGAATTGGGAACCATTCTGGCTCAGTTATCCGGTTTCTATCATGTCAAGGTGGAGTATGTGGATGCCGGTGCCCAGCACATCCGTCTCTTCTTCAACTGGAACAAGACGAAGACTTTGGAGCAGAACCTGGAGATTTTGAATGCTTTCGACCGCATACAGATAGAGTATATTGACGGAACATTGATGGTGAAATAAGATAGGAGGATATATTTATGAGAGATTTTTGGAAACCAATGCCCGTTAGCGGCAAGCTTATCAGAGAGCTTCTTCTTCTCTTCCTGCTGTTTGGGGTTCAGCAGTCTTATGCCCAGCGCATCACCCGACAATATAATAATGTGTCGTTCTCTGCGGCGTTGAAGGATTTGAACGCCCGCCAGCATAAGTACACCATCAACTTTGTGTATGATGAACTGGAGGATTTCAGGGTGACCAAGAGCATCAGAAACCAGAGCGTTCCCGATGCCATCATGCAGCTGATAGGATTCTATCCCATCAGAATGACGCAGGTGGAGGATAATATCATGGTGGAGTGTACGCAGAAGACAACCCTTCGTTATAAGGGACGTATTATAGATGAGAGTGGCAATGCTGCCGAATATGCAAATATAACCTTGTTGTCGCCCATAGATTCTACAATCGTAGGGCATGGTGTGAGCAATGAGAATGGAAGTTTTGTCATTCCTTGTAATTCCCGGAAAGTCTTAGCCCGTATCACATACGTTGGTTATAAGACAATCAGCCGTATATACAGCAATCCGGAAATGGGAATCATCAAATTGCAGCCCGAAACGATGATTATCAAGGGAGTTGTAGTGAAGGGTGAAAGACCTCAGTATAAAATGTCGCCTGGAGGAGTGGAGGTTGCCGTAGAGCATACCTTGCTTTCTAAGATGGCAAACACTTTTGATGTCCTGAATCTGTTGCCCCGTGTCTCTGTTGATGGACAAAAGATATCCGTGTTTGGTAAAGGCACACCGATTGTTTATATCAACAACAAGCGTGTGAATGACAATAATGAGATTGTAAACATCACTCCCGACAACATTAAGTCGATTTCGGTGATAACAAGTCCTGGAGCAGAATATGATGCCGAGGTAGAATCGGTAATTCGTATCCGCACCAAAGAGCGGCGTGCCAATGGGTTCAGCTTGCGTGCGGATGCTTACGGTAAATACAATAAATGGATGTCGGATTACGAGCTTATCAGCACCCGGTATCAGACCAAGAAATTTGAGATAGCCAATAGCTTATGGACGCAGGGCTATCATATTGGCGAGGATAATCACCTGAACACAGATATCAATTTGCCCGACAAGCATTATCACAACGACCAGCATTTTAATTCGGATACCAAACACCGCTTCTTGTCGGAATATCTCTCGGCCGACTATTCACTCAACGACAGCAATTCTATTGGTGGCTCTTATCGCTACTATGGCATGTTGAATGGCAGGACGAATAGTGCAAGCCAACAGGATGTGTTTCTGAACGGTGTGGCACAGGGAAGCATTGGGCAGAATGAGGTTGCAAAGCCTCACCTTGGTTCACATGAGGCAGAAATCTATTATGTGGGAAAGATAGGACAGGTAGGCATCGATTTCAACGCCACATACTATACGGTCAATAACAGACGTAGTGACGAGAGTATTGAAAGCAGCAAGGAGTTGGGCAATCAGGAGGTACACTCAAGCAATCGTCAGAATAGCGATATGTGGGCAGGTAAGTTGGTTGTGAATATTCCTCTGTGGAAAGGAAATATGTCTGTAGGAACAGAGCTGTCGAAGACCGACTCTCATGGAACGTTCCTGAATGAAGAGCAGTTGGTGCCATCCACAGAGACGGATATCCATGAAAGAAATGTTGCTGGCTTTGTGCAATATGGACTGCCCCTCAGCAAGTGGACCATTGGTTTGGGTGTGCGTTACGAGAATATCATTCGTGACTATTTCTCTAGTGGAGTCAAGCAGGATGATGTAAGTAGAAGATACAGCAACTTCTTTCCTAACCTCAGCATTTCATGGAACAAAGGTAACTGGAATTGGCAGTTGAATGTCAACGAGAAAATAAGTCGTCCAAGTTATCGACAGTTAGGCAACTTCATGCAGTTTGATAACCGTTTCCTTTATGAAGGCGGAAATCCTACCTTGCAACCGGAGAAGGTGTTCAATGTTGAGGCAATGATGACATATAAGTGGCTGAATGTTTCCGCAGGTTATAAATATCTGAAGGATGTGATAGAGTGGACCAAGTATATCTATCCTGGAAAGGAATTTGCTTATAGTACGTCGTTGAATTTCGACCATAAGCAACTGCTTTATGCTTCAGTCAATGTTTCGCCAAAGCTTGGCTTCTTCCGTCCTACGTGGGGATTCTATTATAACCAGCAGTTCTTCGATACCAGGAAGTATGGCGCCAGCAAGGCATTAAGTAAACCTTTGCTGTCGTGCTCGCTCGACAATAATTTCGCTCTTTCGGAAACCATGAATGCGGCAATCAGCCTGAATGCAGCAACATCCAATGCTGATGGATTTCTTATGATGAAGAGTGGTTACAGTGTCAATCTGCAGTTTGACAAGTCGTTTGCCAACCGCACATGGATTATTTATCTTTCCGCAAATGACATCTTCAAGACGGCAAAGGAGCGTTGGACGATGTATGGACTAGGGTCGGGTACCACAAAAGACTGCTACAACTACACTCGTAGCATCTCTTTGCAGGTTACGTATAATTTCAATGCCAAGCGCAGCAAGTATAAGGGTACGGGAGCCGGCAATGAAGAAAAGAGCCGCTTGTAGTTTTTGTTAGGAAGAAACTCTCTTAATAAACAATGAATATATGACAATCGGTCAAGCGAAGGCAAAACCATATTGGTTTGCTCTTTGCTTGACCGATTAAAATTTTGTATTGTGATGGAATCTTTACAGGTGTGGTGTGAGCCCAAAAAGCCTTTAAGGGGATTTATTCCTTCCCTTAAGGAAAAATATATTTTCTCTTAAGGATATTTTTATTTTTCCTTAAGGGAAAATTTTAAATCTCGTTATGCCCCGTTTTTCTAGCATTTCAGGCGAATATGTATTTCCTGGAATATTGTTTACATGGATATGCTTTTTATTTCTGTTACATCCTCTTTTTGGAGGTTGAAATAAGGATATTAACGAAATAAAAAGGCAGAAGTTTAGCATATCTCTATTTGTTTTTGTACCTTTGCATAGGTTTTTCGAAAATAATCTATGTTTTGCTTAGTTTTTTGCTTGGCTCAACTGTATAGATAATAAGTAACAGAAAAAAGAAAGACTGATGTATATGAAAAAATGGATTATGATTTGTGCTTGTGTGGCTGTTTTTCAAACCGCATTAGCCCAGCACATCACCCGACAATATAATAATGTGTCGTTCTCTGCGGCGTTGAAGGATTTGAATGCCCGCCAGCATAAGTACACCATCAACTTTGTGTATGATGAACTGGAGGATTTCAGGGTGACCAAGAGCATCAGAAACCAGAGCGTTCCCGATGCCATCATGCAGCTGATAGGATTCTATCCCATCAGAATGACGCAGGTGGAGGATAATATCATGGTGGAGTGTACGCAGAAGACTCCCACCAAGATGATAGGTCGCATCATCGACAATAAGAAACGCCCTGTAGATTTCGCCAATGTAGCCCTGCTGAATGTTCGTGACTCTTCATTGATAAATGGCGGCGTGACGAATGAGAACGGCCAGTTCGTGATTCCCTGCGAAGCCACAAAGGCGATAGTAAGAGTAAGTTGCGTGGGCTATATTACGACAAGCAATACATATAATATAGGTAAGATAGGGACGATAACTCTGAAGGAGGCAACGATGAATCTGCAGAAGGTGGTTGTGAAAGCCGAAAGAGGACATGTCGTCAAGAAGAAGGGAAATGTCAAGACCTTCTTTTTCAGTCACCATGCCAATGAAACCAAGGATATTTATACAGCCTTGACAGAAGTCCCAGATCTGCGTATTGATCCGACGATGAAAACCATCAGTCTCGCCAAAGGTGGTGCGCCATTGGTCTTGATAGATGGTATTCCCAAATCTCACTCCTTGGCAAGTATCTCACCAGCTATGATCGACAAGGTGGAAGTTTCAAACAGCGTTCCTTTGGAATATATGGGACAGGGATATTCTGGTGTTGTCAATATCATAACCAAAAAGCATAAGGAAGCGAGCAGATACTTCAACATGGGAGTTTTGTCTCATCCCGTCGTGGCTTTTGGTTCGGCTGATGCAAACTTTTCCTACGATAAGAGCAGGTTTTCTATCTACTCCGGGTTGACCGGTTTCGCCTTTTTGGATAATAAGTCGAAGACAACAGATGCATTAACCGTGTCTGGCAAGAATCAAAATACAGAAACCGAACGAACCAATTATTATAAAGATTGGAAAGCCATGGTAGGAGGAGATTACCGGTGGACAGACAAATCGGTCTCTTCCTTAGGCTTTGTATTTGAACTGATTCCTCAAAACTCGTTCGATACAGGTAAGATAGAATATTCATCAGAAGATGACTTGCTAGGAAATAATATTTTGGATTATCATCGTAAATATGATGATGACTTATACAAGTATCAAATGAATTTGTATCATAAATCTTCATTCGGCAAAGCATCTTCCTTGACATTCCATTTTAGTGGCATCTATTCCTACAATACAAATACCACTAAGCGTCAGGAGAATCAAACCGAATATCTTTACTCTGCTAAGTATAGACAAAAAGAAGTGAATGGTGGACTGGATTATGCCTTTCCATGGGTTGCAGCTAATTGGAAGATAGGAGCCAATTCCGTATTCCTGTGGCACAACATCCAGTCGCAGGCTGACCATACTCTGTCAAAATATAATGAGTGCAACAATTATGGCTATCTTGAGGTAGAAAAGAACATGGGGAATCTTGATGTTTCTGCTTCCTCGGGAATAAACATCGCGTATAGGAGTATGGGGAACGACCATTTCAGTTTTGTCAATTGGCATCCGATCTTAGACTTGTCATATCATATGGGAACCAATCACAATTTGGAATTCTCTTATGAATATGCAAGTTCGAATCCGGAGATAGACCAGTTGTGTGATGTAAACTCTGCCACTAATCCTCTGTTTGTGAATGTAGGAGATAAGAACATCAAACCGGCATATACTCATGATTTGCAATTGGATTACACAGCCAATATTAAGTCTCTGTACATAGATGTTTTTGCTCAATATGAGAATATCCGACAGCGCATAGCCCAGTATAGCAAGGTGAATATGCAGCAAGTGGTGATGTCTTACTATAACGATAAGAACAGCTACAATCTGTATAACTGTGGCGCAACTGTCCGATATATGATTCCTCACTTTGTCTTATTGGGGATGATACAACAGAATTGGGTGAAATGTGCAGGCTATTCTGATAACTATCTCTACGGGATGCTGCAGGGACAATATTACAATGATAGAGTCAATGTCAATTTAATGTTTGATACGAATGAGGTAAAGAATTCAACGCCAGAGGCAAGGTATAAGACTTCTCCGGAATCTCAGTTGACTATATCCTATTCCATATCGAAAAGCTTTGATATCAGTCTCGGAATGCGTTATCTGTTCACCCATAAGCATATATGGAATACCGTACAGACTGCGCAAGTCCAGGAATCCTATTGCAACAACTTCAGTACAAGACAGAATCTGGTGATGTTGGGTTTCAGATATAACTTTAATGGGCAGGACAAAAAGAATCATAGCGACCAGGTTTTTAAGTCTGCCAATTCAAAGAGTTTTATCAAGGATTATTGATGGTTCATTGAGTCCACTTGAAAAAGTTGTCTAGGTTTGAAATCGGTCAAGCGAAGGCAAAACCATATTGGCTTGCTCTTTGCTTGACCGATGTTTTTTATTAAGCCCCTTTGTTGTTTTGTTATATTTTAATTAAATATGGTTAAATTCTGTCGTTTTGTTGTGTTGTTGTTTTTTTTTTTGTACTTTTGTAAGCGAAATATAAGGTTTTGCTAACTCGAAAGAAATATGAGGAGATTTTTATTCGTTATAATCAGCTTGCTATCATTCGTCATAGTAAAAGCGCAGGAGCCCAATTCTGGAGTTTCACAGCAGAATGTTTTTCATGGAGAAATTGTGTCGAAGGAAGAAAATGGCGGAATTGCAGATGGCTATGTCCTGCTTATACTAGATGGAAAGATATTTAAAACCACCGCTTCTGATAAAAAAGGGCATTTTTCAATGAAGAATGTTCCTGACGGTAATTATATTGTAGAGGTGACGTGCTTGGGTTATCAGTCGGTAAGTGATTCTCTTAAAATAAAAGGTTCAACCCGTCGTAATTTTCAGTTAACAGATGAGGCAAAGGAATTGGGAGAAGTGACAGTTGTTGCAGACCGTAGCCAAATAGTAAAAAGGACAGCTAATGGTGAAGTGTTCTATCTGTCGTCTGCAGCCAAGAAAATGAGCAATCCTTTCAGGGCTTTGCAGGAGATTCCTGCCATCATATCAGATGCTAATACTTCGTCTGTAAAGACACTTGACGGTAAAGCTCCTTTGATTCTCATCAATGGCAATATGGTCAATTCGGGTATCGGACCGATTTCTCCAGCAGACATTGAGTCTGTTGAGGTTGTAAACTCAGTATCTGCCCGCTATTTGCAAGAAGGTGTCACGAGTATTTTGAACATAAAGCTAAAAAGACATACCAAACCATATTTATGGCTTGAAGGGGCAACACGTCATGAAATTCCTGTTGGCAATGGTTTTGGTGTGGGGTATTTTGAAGTGGGAAACCATAAGATAAGTCTTTATGGTAGAGCTGCCTATCACTATAAATATCATGAAGATGTGGAATCTTTTGTTAATCGCACGAACACAGGTTATAAACAGACTTATGACCAGTCAACTCGTAATGACACTCACAAATGGATAGGGGAATTGTTACTGAAGTATCTGATTACGTCTAATGATTACTTTGCGGCTCAGTTCTACGACTCATATAATTCTACAGAAGGAAAAAGCTTGGCACAGGGAAATTTTCTTACGGATATTTCGCAGTTGTATGGCTTTCAATCCTTTGATAAGAATAAGAGTAATATTCTCACCACGAGTCTGTATTACAAACATTCATTTTCAAAAAGTAGTGATTTGGAGTTGCGCTTAGCATACAATTTCAATAAAAACGATTATTGTGCCAATCGTGTAGATTATTACGACGAGCAGCAGGTTGATGCTAATACTCTATATAACAACAAGCGTCATTCTGGAAGTTTTAATATAGACTATTCCAAAGAATATGCCAACAATAGCTCTCTTATAGCGGGAAGTCATAGTACGCTTATTATGGATGACATCAATAATGCCATTGGTGAAAATCCTCTTTTCAAACATCATAGCTATAATCAATATGTGTATGTAGGTTATGGTGGTTCTTTCAAGCAATTACGCTATAATGCATCAATAGGAATGGAGGGTATATGGGCAAAGGCAGGCGAAGCCAGCTACAGTTATTTCCGTCCAAGGGGCAATGTTAGTATGACATGGATAGCCAACAAACACAACTCTGTTCGCTTAAGTTACCAACTTACAAATATGGCTCCGAATGTCGCCTATCTGAATCCTTACAATACATCAACAGATTCATTGTTTGTAAGTTTAGGTAACCCGAATCTGAAACCTCAGATGACACATTACGCCTCTATGTCATATACTTTGAATGTTGGAAAACTCTACTTTATCCCTACTGTTGGGTATAAATACGTAAGTGATGTGATAGAAAACTACGGTTATTCCGATGGGGGCATTTATTATAGCACTTATGCCAACACTGGGCATTTCTCCCGAGTATCAGCAGGCGCAGATTTGAGTTATCGTTTTAAGTGGGGACGGGTCTATGCCGGTGGGGGCTGGAAAGCCGATCATTATATGGGGCAAGATGCCAAAAACTCTGCTTATGCTTCATTTGGCTTTAACGCACAAGTGAAAAACTTTTCATTCTATGGTGATGTAGATTATAATTCAAGAGATTACACGGCATTGGCTTGTACCAGATATAAGCATCCGTCAGTTGCCAATCTTCAGGTAAATTTCAATTTTACGCCAGATTTTTATATGGGTGTCTGCTTACAGCATCTTACGGGTGAATATCAAAGCAAGGTGACGACGGTTGACGGATCTTTCCATTCTGTAATAGAGAATTATTACAAGGACCAGAAATTCCGTCCATGGGTAATTCTAAGATATACTTTCCGCAAGAATGCTGAGAAGAAACATAAACTCGGCAAAGTCTTGAATAGCACAGAAGAGGGTATCTCTATTTTGAAGAAGTAGAGTTCTTAGGTTTGAAATCGGTCAAGCGAAGGCAAAACCATATTGGCTTGCTCTTTGCTTGACCGATGTT
>OWHU01000223.1_pt1 | contig 37248 bp, 39 predicted proteins | sample 1732671 | NCBI WGS metagenome assembly OWHU01 (sample SAMN05065740, study PRJEB22554) | human gut metagenome | biome: ENVO:2100002; feature: ENVO:00000062; material: ENVO:00002003 | host: Homo sapiens | place: USA
CTATGCTAGTAACACTAGAAGGGATGACTATCTCTGACAGAGAATCACAACCATAAAAAGCATCTTTACCTATGCTAGTAACACTAGAAGGGATGATTATCCTTGACAGAGAACGACAACCCAAAAATGCCCAATCACCTATGCTAGTAACACTAGAAGGGATGACATACGATTTTATATTTTGATTTCTGAAAGAAATAATTCTACTTTTATCCTTATTGAACAAGACATCATCCTCATAAACAAAGTTAGGAGATAAACATTCTAATTTGCCATTCCATCCAGCAAACGGATTGCCGTTTAAGCCAATTACGCTTTTAGGGATGTATATATATTTCAACGAATCACAACTAAAAAACGCACTATCACCTATGCTAGTAACACTAGAAGGGATGACTATCTCTGACAGAGAACGACAATTCCAAAATGCCCTATCACATATTATCCTTGTACCCTCTTTAACAGAATAAGCTCCACTTAATTCTCCTGGAACTTTCAACAATTTTCTTCCATCCTTGCTATATTTCACTCCCCTTTCATCAACAATAGCTTCTTTTAACTCTTCTTCTGTTCGTTTTGTCGATAAATCTTCATTCATCACAGAAGTTATATTAGGCTTTTCGCCAATAAACAATCTAAAAGAACATGCTGAAAGCTCCTTTCTCGCCAATACAAGCATGAAAAGAGAGTAAAGTGTGCAGAAATCCTTATCACACATCAATTCCTGCAGGGCAGATATTACCTTGCTATTTGAAGGATTGCGATAATCATTTTCTGAGAAGAGAAGTCTGTCTGAGGCACCATAGATATCTAACAGAGTAGATTTCATCGAGATAGCCTTTAATGACAAGGCGATGCTTGCCAATGAAAAATCATCTATCGTTTCATCGAAATCATCCATAGTACGCAATGGGTGACTGAAATCCTTGGTACCGATAGTTGGAGATTTGCAACCTTTCATAGAAGACACAAACATTCCATCATAATCCACCAATGTAAGAGAGCCATCTGGACGGATTATGATATTGTCTGGCTTGACGTCTCCATGAGCAAAAGATTGTGAACGGAGCCAAGCCGCCATTTTGCCAAAGCGATAACAAAGCATTGACATGGCAGATTGATCGTGATAGTTTGCCGCAATGTAAGCTTCCATCGTCTCCCCTTCTACCCAATCCATCAACAATACAGGAAATTCACCCTCCTCGCTTTGACTGTCCACGAAGAGTTCCTTCTCCATATACTTTACTGAAGTGATGTATGAGGAATCAACCATATCCAATTCATCTGCAATCTGACGATAGGCTTCGGCTCGCCCCTGCTGTTCTTCCGTAAAACACTTCAGAGCATAATATTTCCCGCTACTCTTGTCCTGCATCTTAAACACCACGGCAAAAGCACCACTACTGCGATATGGCTCTCCGTGATTATCCAGTACGGGAGTCAGGTGAGCCAACTGTTCAAGATTATCACCTGCATCTTGAATAGCCTTTACATATTCTGATATCAATGGATACTGCATATTGTGCATTATTTTTATTCATTACTTTCGGCTGCATTTTCAGACGATATTGCAAAGGTAATCATTTTTATTGAAACAACACAAACTTAAGCCAAAAACTTCATTGAAAGATTTAAAAATAATATTTTAGCGATAATACTGAAAAATGAGAAAAGTATCAATCGTTTATTCTGTTAGCTAAAAGGTAACTTATTGGAGGCATCATCGGAAAAAAATCGCTAGAAGAGTTGTTTTAAAATCCTTTGCTGAATATTTTTTGTATTTTTGCAGAAATATAATGCGTCCGCAATGCGGACGCTATTGGTTTTCTATATAATGTAAAGCCTCAACTAAAGCATTAAATTAATACTTTTCTTTGAATCAAAAGATTCAGATTCTCCATGACTCACATACCCAAGCTGATTCGAAACACATTGAGTATTTCCTATCACTTTGTCTATGTTACGATGAGAATGACCGTAAATCCAATAGTCTATTCGGCTATAAGCAATGAAGTTCCCCAGCTCTGCTGTGAAAGCACCGTTTATCGGACTTCCCTTGAAATCCGGAGACACCAGTTGAAATGATGGAACATGATGCGTTGCCACAACAATATGCTTTGCCTGGCTCTCACTAACAGCCTTTTCGATGAAAGCACGGCACTTAGCATGCTCTTGATTAAACCGTTCACTGTTTATCACAACACCACAATCCTTAATACGATAGAAATCATTTACTCTGCACTCGGTTGAAAAAGCATCCTGCGGCTCTATATATCCCCATAGTGTAGAAACGATGAGGTCTGTATCATCCGAAAGATGTATTACAGCATTATAATAGCATCTGATATTGTGCCGAATTTCCATGCACCATCCATCATGGAGTTGCCCCAAGTCATAACCCAAATAAAACTCATGATTACCCGGTATTACTATTACTTCCTTGAAATTCTCTGAAGCCCAATCCCAGAATGGATGCTTGACAAAGCCTTCATCACCTAAATAGCCAGTATCTCCAGCCAACACCAGGATGTCAGCAACAGGCTGAAGAGGATGAGTCTCCAAATACAGGGTATTCTCCATGAATTCCAAATGCAAATCTGAAGCATATTGTATCTTAACCATGACTACAACATTGATTTCTTAAGTTGTTCTATAATCTGCAGGCTTGTCACATTGCCAAGACCTGCTGACTTGATGAAATCGGCATTAGGCAAATCCTGCATGATAGCATCACAAAAGTCACAAACATCAGTTTTTAATGTATTGGGCAGTTCATATCTACTTGCTGGAGTAAGCATTGCTGCAAGACGAAAAACATCTTTCTTATGCTTTGCAATATGCTTGCTATCAACACTTTCACCTTTAGTTTTTCTTTGACTCAAATCCAAGAAAGCCTTGCTTTTCAAACAGATAAGACTCTCGATATTGGCGATATGCACGCCATCTTCCTGCAAGCTATGTTCTATCGTGAAACGATAATAGTCTTCATCCATGAGTATTGCCGATAAACTTGAAAGGTCTTCATCCACTGGAATCGGTGTAATACGAGCCTCCTCTGGGAAATTCATCAAGCCAAGACTTCGTGAGAAGAGTTCAACCTGATATGGGAAAGCAGAATTAGCAGGCTTCATGAAGCGGAAATATTCATGTTTGGGCTCTACATTCTCATTAACACCCTTGTTTCGCTGCTCATAATTGCCCTTCTTTACAAACTCCCAGAATTTGGCAACAAACTCAGCCGACAAAGCTTCAACCACTAAGATAATGTCAATATCCTTAGTAGCACGAGGCACCTGAGCATACAAATCCTCATGGATTTCACATGCCGTACCGCCTATTATAACATAATTGTCCTCAAAACCTTTGAAGAACTCCTTGAATGTATCTATTCCTCTTACCATGACATTTCATTTATCAATCGTTCTAACTCAATTTGTATGCGCTCGTCATCATTGTCTTTCAATGACAGATAAAGCGAGAGCTTATCAACCACTCCTTCAGTACTTAACATTTTGGGGTTATACTTCCATACTTGGATTTCGTTTTCACCAAACTGCTTGTCGGTTACGATGGCCAGAGTTTTCAGTTCTTTCTTTGTAACAGCCCAACATTGCCTTGATTCTTCATTAAGCATCGTGTAGGAAGCCAGCGCATTCACCCCACTTATCTGTTGTCCTTCAAGTACTGTATCCGTATAATAAAGCTGCTCTATCGGAGAAACCAACAATGGCAATGCTTTATTCCAAAGTTCCCTATTGCTTAAATCAATTTGTACCGTCTTGCTCTTTGTTCCTTCCAACTTAATCAGATCTTTGGAGACAAGCCAGCGCAATGATTTGTTTGCTGTCGCATAAGAAACGCCAAACTTATCGCTCAGTCCATAACCTGTTGCCCCAACAATGGATTCAATCTGCAAATGATAAAGCAACAAACATTGGGCAAAGGGAGGAATGGTTTCTTTCAAATCCAAGCCAACCTTTCTGTCAGGTTTGATGTCAAGCAAAAGAGATGGCAGGAACATTTGCCTATTGGGGATAACAAAGTTAATTTTTTGTGCCACCAATCTTACCTTATTATAGGATGAAATGCATGGAGTGATTAATACGACGACGAGCTGTGTCTGTCGACCTATAATATCCAATTGTTTCTTCAACTGGGCAGGTGGCACAGAGTCACCATTCTTTAGGCAAGCCATCAAAATGTACTGCCCCAAAATACATCCTTTATAAAAAGAGAAGTTGGAAGAAACGTTCATAGGGATTCTTTCCAACAAATCTTTATCTGCTGGTTCCAAAGCTACTTTTTCGCCCAACATATTGCCGAAATATGCAGCTGTTTCATCTATATAATATTTAATATTGCACATAATATCGCCACTAATATTACGTGCAAATATAATGATTATATTCTGAATATCAAAACATTCTATTGAATAAATAAGTTTTTTTAAGATAATTATTGAGTGCTCCTAATTTATAAATTAGGTTAAATCCAGTCCACTAGCCCCAACAAAGCCTAGCTGAATGAATCCTTTTCTGAATATTTTTTGTATTTTTGCAGAAATATAATGCGCCAACATGGGGTTTGAGCATAGCTTATCCTCCTAGATTACAGGCGCATCATTATCAAATGATTAGAGCATGAAGAAGATATTATTCCTACACGGATTCTTCGCCACGGGCAGTTGTCCGATGGCGAGAGCCTTGAAAGAGGCGTTTGAGGGGACGGCGGTGGTGCTGACTCCCGACCTCCCATTGCACCCCAAGGAGGCACTGAAGGAGATTCGATCCATCATCGACCGGGAACAGCCCGACTTGCTTCTGGGCAACAGCTGCGGCTCTTTCCTCGCCCAGATGCTGGCTCCGGTGGTAGGCATTCCTGCCCTGCTCGGCAATCCGTATTTCATGATGACGGAGTTTCTGAAGGAGCGAATCGGCGAGCATGAATACAAGGCTCCGAGAAGGGACGGCAATCAGCGGCTGGTGATTGACGAGGCGCTGATTGAGGAGTTTGCGGAACTGGAAGCCGTGCAGTTCGACCATTGCAACCCCTATTATAAGGATCGTGTGTGGGGACTTTTTGGTGAGCAGGACACCCTGGCTCACTTCTCCCCTCTCTTCCTGCAGCACTACAACCAAGCCTTCCATTTCCCAGGCGGTCATACGCCTACAGAACAGGAGGTGAAGACATGGTACGCTCCCCTTGCCCAGAAAATGCTGATGGAATTTTCGGCAAACTTTTAATCGTTTCACGGAAATAGATAAATTCTAACAATAGGAAAATGAGCATGAAACAGATAGAAACTCTCGTTTTTGATTATGGAGGTGTCATCGTGAACATTGATGATGCCTCTGTTGTAAAAGCCATGGAGAGCTTGGGCGTTACGGCGTTCAAGCGACTAATCCATGCCCGCAAGATCAAGAGACTGATGCACCAATATATCAATGGTCTGGTGGCAGAAGCAGAAACATTGAAAGAGATGCTGAGCCTTTGCCGCAAAGGAACCTCAACTGAGGATATTGAGAAAGTCCTGGAAGAGCTGTGTGGCAATCTGCCTGTGGAAAGACTGGAGACATTGGTCAAGCTTCGGAAGCGGTACAAGGTCTATCTGCTCAGCAACATCAACGACACGCTTTGGCAGAAATCAGTTAGTCAGATGAATCAGCTGGGATATTCCACAGACGAGCTGTTTGATGAAGTCTTCCTCTCATACGCCATGCGGAAAGAGAAGCCATCCGTCGAAATCTACGAAGAGATGACGCAGCAGACAGGATTGAATCCTGCCACTACGCTCTATTTCGATGACCGCACAGAGAATGCCGAGGCAGGCAAGCGTTTTGGTTTCCAGAGCGTACTGGTAAAGACCAATCATCTGGAAGAGCATCTGGAATGGCAAGAAATTAACAAAAATATAAAAGAATAAAGAACGAAGCATATGAAAAATTTTGCACCCAAGCCGTGGTTTGCACCACAACCTGTGCTGATTATCGGCACATATAATAAGGAAGGAGTTGCCAACGCAATGAACGCTGCCTGGGCTGGACAGTGGGACATGAAGGAAATTATGATCTCGATGGGAAATCACGTCACCACAGACAATCTGAAGCTTGGCGGTGAGTTTACCGTTGCCTTCGCTACCAAGAAAACCATGGTGGCTTCTGATTTCGTGGGCATTGTTTCTGCCAAGAACGACCCGAAGAAGATGGAGAAGACGGGATGGAACATCGAGAAGGCGACAATGGTCAACGCTCCGGTGTTCACCGATTTCCCAATGACCCTGGAGTGCCGCATCAAGGAGAAATACGACGAAAGCGAAACCGGCTATTATCTCGTTGCCGAAATCGTCAATATTCTTGTGGATGAAAAGTATCTGGCAGAAGACGGAAATCCAGACATGGAGAAGATGGAACTGATTGTCTACGACCCTATTCATCACGGCTATATCCAGCTGGGCGAGAAAGTCGGTAACGCTTTCTCTGACGGCAAGGCTTTGAAATAATCAACGTAATTTTAACGACTCAGAAGCAATGAATCCAATAGCAATACGCCTGCTTTCGCAGCAGCTCATCTGCCCTCAATTTGATACTCCCCAAAAGGTGGTGTCTCATTTTGGAGCCATGCAAGCCCAGGATTACCGAATGGTAAGATGGGCTGTGATGATGCGTACTCGCAAACCTTCTTCCTTCGCATTCAAGAATGCATACGATGAGGGTGAGATAATCCGTCTTCACCTGCTGCGTGGCACTTGGCAACTGGTTTCAAATGAAGACTATTGGTGGATGCTGGACCTGATTTCACCTAAGGCAACTTCTGTTGTAAAAGGATGGATGAAGAGTAATAAAATCAGCATCGATGATTCTGAGCTCAATCTGATTCACGAGATATTTGTTCAAAAAACCGATGAGATGCAGTCTGTAACAAGCAAAGACCTGAACGAGGCTTTGCTCGAAAAGGGCATCATCATGGACAAACATCGCCTATCCTACCACATTCGCTTTAACGAATTGAACGGTACTTTCTGCAGCGGCAATCTTCTTCCTACAAAGGCGACATACAGTCTCACGGAAAAGAAGGTTCCAAGAACAGCCAGGCTGGAACGTGATGAAATGCTGATGCTTCTGGCAAGAAAATATTTTCAGAGCCATTCGCCAGCCACATTCGAAGATTATGTCTGGTGGTCAGGACTGAGCACTTCTGATTGTCAACGAGGCATTGAGTTGCTTGGTTCAGAACTGAGGGTTGAAAAATGGAAAGACTATCAGTTCTACCTGCATGAATCATGTCGAACACGTGGATTCAGAAGAGGAAAGACTCATCTGATAGCTCCCTTTGATGAATATCTGATTGGTTACAAAAGCCGGGAATTAGTAATCCATCCACATCAAATGCCGTCTGCATACACTAATAATGGCATTTTCTTTCCTGTTATCGCCCATGATGGCAGAATTTGCGGCAACTGGAATCCTTGGGGGAAAAATCTCAACATCAGTTACTTTGATTCGACAGAAAAAGATTTGTCATTTGAGAAGCAATGGAAAATATTTAATGGAACGATAAAGGAGAAATAAATGACTATTGATACAACAAACCTCTGCTCGCATCTTCAAAAGAAGTTGTTTGAACCTGAGGGAGTATATTATCCTATCTGGCAAGCCATGCAGAACGATAAGGAGTTGACTGCCGCGGTTCGTTCACGACAGCTTCATATCTATCGTAACGGCAAGAAGATTCTCATTCTCGCTGGCAAGGCTCAGCCGAAGATTATCAGAGAGGATAAACTGAACGAATTGATTAAGAAAATAATATAATGATTAAGAAAGAAGAAGTTATATCTTTTGTATGGCAGCATATTCTGCTGCTCGTTTCGCTCTATGTAATGACTTTCGGAGTCGCAGCATGTGTGCGAAGTCAGTTAGGTTCAAGCGTTATTTCCACCATCCCTTACGTGATGGCTTCGGCAGGTAAGATGCTTGATTACATCCCAGGATGGACTATCGGCGGCTACACCATCATGATGAATGCGATCTTCGTGGTGCTGCAGATACTGATTCTGAGAAGAAACTTCGAGTGGGTGCAACTCTTCCAGCTCGCTATCGGCTTTATCTTCGGAATGTTCATAGACCTCAATATGGTGCTTACACAGTGGATGGTTTCAGAAAATATCCTGGTCAATGCCCTTGTGCAGATTGCCGGTTGCACCATCCTCGGTTTCGGAATTGCCATGGAGGTGAAGTGCGGCTCAGTAACCATGCCTGGCGAGGGCATTTCCATCGCCATTCACAAGGTTACCGGCTGGCCTTTCCCTAAAGCCAAGATTCGGGTGGACATCACGCTCGTGGTCTTGGCCGTCTTGTTCTGTTTCCTGCTTCTCGGTTCATGGAAATGGGAAATCGTGGGCATCGGAACGCTCTTCGCCATGGTCTATGTAGGTGTTACAGTTCGCCTATTCAACAAACATCTTGCATGGTTCGACCGCCTGCTCCACTATCGTCCAGGTTGCCGAAGATATGTTTACGGACTGGCACGATACATAAGAAGACAGATGTAACGTCAAGATTATTTAAGTTCAACGGATAAACAGATTATTAAATTAATAGGATAAAAATGAGAAAAGAATCAAGAGCAATGGATAGTGAGTGGGCTTTGGAAGTAATGCACAAGGCTCCGTATATAACGGTCAGTTTTATTGACGAAGACGGCAAGCCTTATGGTTTACCCCTGTCACTCGCATCAGATGATGATGTGAATTGGTATTTTCATGGTGCCTTGGAAGGCAAGAAGTTGGAGGCAATCAAGGCCCATCCTGAGGTTTGCCTTTCAGCCGTAACCCGTTGTGCGCCTACGGTTGGTCCGAAGGACGGCAGTTTCACCCTGCAGTTCAAATCAGCCATTGCATTCGGCAAGGCAGAAATCGTGACCGAGGATGCAGAGAAGATTCATGGTCTCCAACTAATCAGTGAACGTTTCCTTCCTAAACATATGGATGCTTTCGACCAGAGCATCGCCCGTTCCCTTTCACGCACGGCTGTAGTTCGCATCACACTTACTGAGCCACCAACCGGCAAGCGCAAACAATATGATAAGGAAGGCGTGGAAATGAAATATGGAAGAATGGAATAAATCTCCGATAATGGTAAAATCTTCCGAAAACCAGGTATAAGCTCTTTTGGAGAATGTGCGTATCTTTGCATAAGATAAGCTGCACTCGGCAATTTGAAAGCAAGCTTTCATTGCGCTCATTTGCATTATCTTTGCCCCCAAGAAATTTAGAAATTTAAAAGGCTTAGGATTATGAAGGAATTATTCTTTAATACCATACAGGATTTCAACGACTTCATAGGGGTGAAAACGCTTCATCCCTTAGTAAGCATTGCGCATGTAGAGAACACCTCTCCTATACAGGAGGCTGTGCATCACTACGGACTTTATGCCCTCTTTCTGAAGGAAAACAAGGGCTGCAAATTGTCATACGGCAGAACAGAATATGATTTTGACGAGATGACCGTCACCTCGTTTGCTCCAGGTCAGTCGATTAAGGTTGAACCCATTCCTGGAGTACCGCTTGCCAAATATACGGTATTGGCTTTCCATCCCGAGTTGCTCAACCGCACCCAGCTTGGCAAGAACATCTCCCGCTATGAGTTCTTCGACTATACAAGCAACGAAGCTCTACATCTATCCGCTGCCGAGGTAAACATCTTCCGTGATGTGCTCTCAATGATTAAGCAGGAACTTCAGCATCCTATAGATAGACATTCGCGTGAACTCATCGTTTCAAACATCGAGTTGTTGCTTAACTACTGTCTGCGCTTCTACGACCGCCAGTTCATCACTCGCGAGGAGATCAATCATTCGGTGGTAAAGAAGTTCATCTCTCTGCTCGATAAATACATTGCCCGGAAAGCGGAGCATGAAGGGCTGCCTACCGTAGCCTACTTTGCCGACAAATGCTGCTATTCTACCAAATATTTCGGTGAATTAGTCAAGACAGAGACAGGCAGAACCGCAAAGAGTCTGATCAACGACCGACTGCTTTCTGCAGCCCGCCAACTACTTGTTGATGAAACCTTAACCATTACGCAAGTCAGCCAGCGCCTCGGCTTTGAATATTCTCAGCACTTCGTCCGCTTTTTCAAGGCACAGACGGGAAAGACTCCAAGCGAGTACCGCAAGACTGCTTAAATACAAGGAAGCATATATAGAATAACTGTTATTTTTACATCGTAGATGTTTTCTGGAGAAGAATTTGAAAATATGGAGAAGAATTAAAAAAAATGACACAATGAAGAAAATAGTACAGACAGCAGGGCGCACCCAACTGGGTGAGTTTGCCCCAGAGTTCGCTCACCTCAACGACGACATCCTCTTCGGAGAAGTATGGAGCCGCAATGACCTGCTTTCATTGCGCGACCGCAGTTTGGTAACAATCACTTCGCTCATCAGCCAAGGAATCACCGACAGCTCGCTGAAATATCACTTGCAGTCGGCAAAGAATAACGGAATTACCCGCACGGAAGCGGCAGAGATTATTACTCACATCGCCTTCTACGCCGGTTGGCCAAAGGCCTGGGCAGCATTCAATCTGGCAAAGGAGGTATGGAACGAAAATGCTGGTAGGTGTAGCCGGACGTGGCTGGTATCAGGAAGAAGGAAAGCCTGCGCAGGAAATCCTCCCCGGCACAGTCATCCATATTCCTGCCAACGTGAAGCATTGGCATGGTGCGGCAAAAGACAGCTGGTTTGCCCACCTCGCCTTTGAAATTCCTGGTGAGAACAGCTCCAACGAGTGGCTGGAGCCTGTGACCGATGAGGAATATGATAAGTTAAAATAACAATAAGATTTATGACTTCACTTCAAGAAAGACTGTTCGCCATACAGGATAAGCAGTATGCTGCTTTCCAAGCCAAACTGACACCAGGAGTGCCTATGGAGAGTTTCATAGGCATTCGTGTGCCTGTGCTTCGCAAGTTCGCAAAAGAATTTACAAAGGAGGCAGAGTGCGAGGAATTCCTGCATCTGTAAGGAGTGAAGAGTATTACGTAAAGATGATGGTAGCCTGGTTCTTCGCCACGGCTCTTGCCAAACAATGGGACCAGGCGATTCCCTACATCGAACAAAACCGCCTTGCTCCCTGGACGCACAACAAGACCATCCAGAAGGCCATCGAGAGCTACAGAATCACGCCCGAGCAGAAGGAATATCTGCGGACATTGAAGATAAAATAAAAGGAAAAATTAGGAATAGGCGAATAACCATGCATTGTACATTCTATCATCCCGTACAAAAGCACCACAATCAGCAATATTTGTGGTATTTTTGTACCAAAATAGCTATAAAACTGTTGAAATTTATTAAAAAATGAGTGAATTTAAAAAGTTTCCCGTACAAAAGTACCACAATTAAAAATATTTGTGGTATTTTTGTACCAAAATTAGAAGAACAATTATGGAAACAAAGAATTCATTCATATCATCTGCAAACGTCAAAGTACAAGGACGAACAGCTTACTACAAGATGCTGGAAGCCGTTCGCCAAGGTGAACTGATTCAGGTTTGCCGTGGCGTATATGCTAACATAGACCAATTGTCAGCATGTATGGTTGATATTGAGTCTATTGTCCCAAATGGTATTCTCTGCCTTTGGTCTGCCTGGAATATCCATCAACTTACGACATCCATGCCGCAGGCTTATCATGTCGCCATCAAAAGGGATAGAAAAGTAAAAGCACCTTCATTCCCAAAGATTGAGCTCCATCACTATACTTCCAACATTCTTGAAATCGGCGTGATGGAGAAAGTCATAGATGGATTTCAGGTAAAGGTATATGATGTAGAACGATGCGTATGCGATGCAGTAAAGTTCCGCAACAAGGTTGGCATTGATGTCTGTTCTGAAATCATCGATAACTATCTTTCCAGACCAGAAAGAAATATCAGTAAACTAATGGATTATGCCAGACAATTGCGTGTTGGCAATATCCTGGAAAATTATCTACAAGTGAAGCTATGAGTAAAGAACTATTATGACACAAGATACTTCTATATATTACGTTTGGATAGGTGGTTCATGTGATTATGGCCATAAAGAGCGAGCCGGTGGTGCTGCCGTTGTGATTGAGCATAACGGCAACATCATCAGCCGTGATGTAATCAGCGACCTACACACCACAGAGTTCCGAATGATGCTAACCCTCATGGTGAAAGTAATGCAGGAAATACCGGAAGGTTCCGACATTCTCTTCCTGACCAATGCCGCCTATATTCAGAACTTTGACAAGACTCCAACGGCTAAATCAGCCAATCCTGACTTGATCATTCAATGCATCAAGGAAAAGAAAAGGCACAACTCTGTCGGGGTCAAGATTGTGCAATACCACAAAAGCCCACTGCTGATAGAAACCCACGATAGGGCTACGGAAGCTATGGCTAAGACAAGGAAGGAGTTTCATCAGAAAAACAAATGAATGTTTAGAGGCTTTTCCGGTCATTAAGGTCATTACGGTCATTAAGGATTTCCGGTTATTTAGAATAAAGAAGTAACAACAGAAAATTGAGCATGAACACATTACATAGTTATCTCGCCTACTATCTCCTTGCCATCAATGCAGTTACATTCATCGTGTACGGCATTGACAAATACAAGGCTAAGAAAGCCAAGTGGCGCATTTCGGAAGCCACGCTTTTGTTGCTGGCTGTACTTGGAGGAAGCATCGGGGCATGGATGGGAATGAATGTCTGGCACCATAAGACGATGCACAAGAAATTCAAATACGGCATTCCTGCCATTCTGCTGATACAGATTGCGCTGATGGCGTATTTACACATGAATTAATAACATAATAAAGAACGAAAATTTTCATAGAAATAAACTGATGGAAACAGAAAGAATTTTACTCCGCCATTGGCAGGAATCGGATGCAGAGGCACTCTTCAAGTACGCCTCCGACCCTGATGTGGGACCTCGTGCAGGATGGCCAGCACATAAGTCTGTAGAGGAAAGTCGGGAGATAATCCGGACATTCTTCCATAATAAAACGACATGGGCGATTGTACTGAAAGAGACTGGCGAGGCTATCGGATGCATCGGCTACTACACCCATGAAACCAGCAACATCCCTATCGGAGAAAACGACTGTGAGGTAGGCTACTGGGTAGGAAAACCCTACTGGAACAAAGGAATCTGCACCGAAGCCTTGAAACTGATGCTCGACTACTGCATCCAAGTAAAGCATTTTGAAAACATCTGGGCAGACCATTTCACTGGAAATCCAGCATCAGGAAAGGTCATGGTGAAATGCGGTTTCTCTGACACCGGAATGCTGAACAGATGCAGCCAGCTTGTGGGTGGCGACAAGGATATGGTTAAAGTGTTTAAGTACAAAGGATAAAAATAAATGAACATGAATTTTCCAGAAATATATTCAGCAACAGGCATGATGGAGCTGATTCAGAAAATCGGCTTCCTCCCCCTCCTCGATAGCGGCATTGAAGGATTCTCTGCCGAAGACATCGTGGCGGAGGATTGCCGATATGTAACTTTTCCTAAAGGCGGTTGGGACTGGCCATTATGGAAATGGAAGGGCGAAATCGTTCAGGAAATGCCGTGTATGTACGGAAAGTTTTTTAACAAGAAAGCAGGATTCATCAGCCAGGAATGGTGGCCTGACTTCTGCAACTACAGAAGAAGCAAATACCCCCGTCCGGATGAAGAATCGATAGAAGGAGCCATTCTCAGTACGCTTCAATCTACTGGCAGTCTCATCACGAGAGAACTTCGGGCAGCCTGCGGTTTCACCGGCAAGGGAATGAGAAGTAAGTTTGACGGTTATCTCACCCGACTGGAAATGGCGACTTACATCGTGACCGAGGATTTCATCTATCCTCGTGACAAGCACAATCACGAATATGGCTGGGGTTGGTCGCTGCTCAATACTCCCGAAGATCTCTATGGCAGGGAGGTTTGCCAATGCAACCGCACTCCTCTGGAATCTTACCAGAGGATTTTCGAGCATCTGAAAGAAATCCTGCCTGATGCTTCGGATAAACAGATCATTAAATTAATTGGATAAAAATGACTTTACTTCAAGAAAGACTGTTCGCCATGCAGGATAAGCAGTATGCTGCTTTCCAAGCCAAACTGACACCGGGAGTGCCTGTGGAGAGTTTCATAGGCATTCGTGTGCCCGTGCTTCGCAAGTTCGCAAAAGAGTTTACAAAGGAGGCAGAATGCAAGGAATTCCTGCATCAGCTTCCTCACGAATACTACGATGAGAACATGCTTCATGGTCTCCTCATTTCCGAGGTAAAGGACTACGAGGAATGCATTCGTCTTACAGACATCTTCCTGCCATTCGTGGACAACTGGGCAGTTTGCGACATCATGTCTCCGAAGGTGTTTGCCAAACACAAGAAGGAACTATTGGGGAAGATCAAGACTTGGAGTAAATCATCACACGTCTATACTTGTCGTTTTGGAATAGAGACACTTATGTCTCATTACCTGAATAAAGACTTCAAGGCAGAATATCTTGAAATTCCAGCATCAGTAAGGAGCGAAGAGTATTACGTAAAAATGATGGTAGCCTGGTTCTTCGCCACCGCCCTTGCCAAGCAATGGGACCAGGCGATTCCCTACATCGAGCAACACCGCCTTGCTCCCTGGACGCACAACAAGACCATCCAGAAGGCCATCGAGAGCTACAGAATCACGCCCGAGCAGAAGGAATATCTGCGGACATTGAAGATAAAATAATTATGACACAAGATACATCTACATATTACGTTTGGGTAGGTGGCGTCGGGGGCAAGATTGTGCAATACCACAAAAGCCCATTGCTGATAGAAACCCACGATAGGGCTACGGAAGCAATGGCTAAGACAAGGAAGAAGTTTCATCAGAAAAATAAATACAAGCAATATAGAAGAGATGGAAAGCATATACCTGACGAGCCGCCCATCTCTTCTGTTCATTTTTAGTGTAGCCGTCTTACTACAACATATTGCAAAAACTATTTCAAACCTTGAGCGTTCTTGTAGTCCTCCATATCGGCAGGATTGTCAAACTCCAAGCCATTGCAATGATACTTCTGGCTTGTAGATGAACCTGAACGAGTAGCCTTATGCTTGAGCAAATACTCCAAGAGCGTCCAACCCATATCGGCATTCGTCTTACTATTTAATATCTTCTCGTTAAACTCGTTAAAGTCTCCCTTTGATGGTTCTTTCTTCAGACTATTGTTGGTGCTAAAGTTCGCACTCACTACCTTGTAACTAATATCATCGAAAGCACTGTTGGTACATGCCATTACATTGCCATTATAGACTCTGAGATTCTCGGCAAAATAGGCATTCATGATCTTTCTGTTGAGTTCACGACTACTACTATCTACAAACAAATTATACAAGATGCTGCTTCTGTCTTCACCAAAGGCTACCATTTCATAAACATTGTTGCCCCTACGGCAGGTGAACTTCAAGAATGCACTGCCTACTTCCATCGTGCATTCATCAAGTGTGGGCTTTACATACTCGCTAATATCTATCGGTCTGCCGTAGCCAATCACATTATAGTCATAAGCATCCGAAGCCAAAGAATTAACAAAATCGTTATACTTTATGGTAATCTTACAGTTTCCTGCACCATCAGGTTCCTGGGCAAAAACATAAAGCATACCGATACAAGCGCCTTCCTCGTTAAAAACATCAACGTTCCACAAATCTATCGCGTTGCGGTTTTCATCCACCATGGAAACAGCTGCACCTTCATGGCGAGGATAGGCTTTGGTCAACTTGTCAAAAATACACTCCGATGCCGCATACATCGACTCAACATCAGGAAACGACTTGCTGGCCGTCACGCCATGGATTATGCCATCATCACTGTAGTCTCCCACAAGAGATATGTCGAAATCCGGAATACCGCATACTGTCCCCGATATATAGCAATAATCAGACTCATCACGAACATCGACATAGAAATGCTTGGCACGCAAATACTTGAGAAAATTTCGAAATGAGGTATTCAACGAGATTCCCTGAAAATGCAAATGCTGTACTGAAGTTACCTTCGTACTCTTGGAAGAAGATGTTGATGAAGGAATATTCCGATGTACGAGAACCGTACCATTGCCCAAGTCCTCGTATCTATTCTGAGCTGTACCCCTCAAAGAAAGCAGGCATAGCATTAATATTAAATACTTTTTCATAAATTCTCCTTTAAACCGCTAAAATATAAATGCAAAAATAAACATTTTTTCTGAGTTGTCAGCATATTAAGTGTTAAAAGTTCATTAGCGACGATTTTTATTGCACTTTCACACGATTTAGGCTTTTCCATCTGCTCTGCAGAATAATAGTGAAAAAAGTAGTCACGCCCGCAACCAGACTTTACTTGCCTGATTACGGGTGCAAAGGTACGAAAATATTTTTGTATTTACCTAGTACGTACTATGTACGCGTACTAGTACTATCTTCCCCTGATGCTGCCATGATACCCAGGGTGCGAGGTATCTAAGAGGGTGTTCAGTATTCAGTATTCAGTTTTTTTCGGGATAGTTACCCTTTCTGTGGTTACAAATTATAAGTAATTATTTTATATTATATATATATATATTATATATATATAATATACTATCTATATAGAGGATGGTAACAAGAGCGAAAAAAACTGAATACTGAATACTGAATACGTTTCCATATAATCGGGTATTACTTCGTAATATACTGATTTACACCGCAAAATATAGTTTTCGATACCGCAAAAACATAGAGATGCGCCCCATAAGAAACAGAGTCCGTTTTTTAACGAAGTTTCAAATCGTAAGTGTTTTGCTGAAAATCGCTCCTTATCACATGCAAAAATTTGGTAGATACAGAAAATCTTCGTATCTTTGCACCAGCAATCGAAGGAACAGCCTATCGCGCCGAAAACCGGTCATCTATGAAGACCGGGGCGGGGCTTAAATGATGGCAGTCGCCGGTCATCTATGAAGACCCAGAATCGGGGCTGAATCGAGGGTTTTCCGGGCAGTTGTGATTTCAAAGAACTTTTAATCGTTTCACGGAAATAGATAAATAATTATGGAGACATTCAATAATGTAATAAACAGTGGCCAGCTTGTTCTGGTCGATTTCTTTGCTACATGGTGCCAACCTTGCAAGGCGATGCACCCCATTCTGGAGCAAGTGAAGAGTGTGTTGGGCGACCGCATCCGAATCATCAAGGTGGATGTGGACAAGTACGGCGTAACAGCAAGCCAATACCGCATCCAATCCGTGCCTACGCTGATGCTTTTCCGCAATGGAGAAGTATTGTGGCGCACAAGCGGTGTGGTAGATAAAGCCGAACTGCTGGCTACGCTTGATCCTTTCTTGAAATAAAAAGATGAAAAGAATAGGAGATTCTTTGAGAAGGTGCACGAATGTATACTTATCTTCACAGACTGGCTTGGGTAAGCACACAAAGTAAATAGACAGCAAAACATTGATATAATCTGATGGAAACAGAAAGAATTTTACTTCGATATTGGCAGGAATCAGATGCAGAGGCGCTCTTCAAGTACGCCTCGGACCCTGATATTGGACCACGTGCTGGATGGCCTGCACATGAGTCTGTAGAGGAAAGTCGGGAGATAATCCGCACATTCTTCCATAACGACACGACATGGGCGATTGTGTTGAAAGAGACTGGCGAGTCTATCGGCTGCATCGGCTACTACACCCATGAAACCAGCAACATCCCTATCGGAGAAAACGACTGCGAGGTGGGCTACTGGGTAGGAAAGCCTTATTGGAACAGAGGAATCTGCACCGAAGCCTTGAAGCTGATGCTTGACTACTGCATCAACGAGAAGCATTTCGAAAACATCTGGGCTGACCATTTCACAGGAAATCCTGCATCAGGAAGAGTCATGGAGAAATGCGGTTTCGTCGATACTGGTATGTTGAATAAATGTAGCCAGCTCGTAGGTGGCGACAAGGATATGGTTAAAGTATTTAAGTACAAAGGATAATAAATCTCCGATAATGGTAATTTCTTCCGAAAACCATGCTCGATGAACACATTGCCCGGAAAGCGGAGCATGAAGGGCTGCCTACCGTAGCCTACTTTGCCGACAAATGCTGCTATTCACCTAAATATTTCGGTGAATTAGTCAAGACAGAGACAGGCAAAACCGCAAAGAGTATGATCAACGACCGACTGCTTTCGGCTTCCCGCCAGCTGCTTGTAGATGAAACCTTAAGGATTTCACAATTATAAAGAAGATAGAGTTAAACCTTCAGGCACGATTTGCGTCTAATTCTTAGATGATGGTGTTTAAGCACCCATCGCAATTTAGGTATTATAAAGTTTTAATTTGTAGCTTATGAAAAGAATTTTGCGAATCTTAATGATTGCCATTTGCTGCATGGTTTCATGCAATATGGTGGCGAATGCGGGCAACAACAAGCCTATCTCTGTAAATGCACTTCCTGCCAAGGTCCAGACCTTGCTCAGCCAGCATTTCAATGATCAGAAGGTGATGCTTGCTACGATTGAGTCAGGCGTTGTCAGCAGAAGCTATGATGTGGTTCTACAGAATGGCACGAAGCTGGAGTTCGACAAAAAGGGAAATCTTACAGAGGTCGACTGCAAGCAGGACATCGTGCCAGCCCAGCTGATTCCGCAAGCCATCAGGAATTACCTGAAAGATAATTATGCAGGACAATCAGTAAAAAAGATTGAAATGAATAAGAATGAATATGAGGTAGAACTGGCTAACGGATTGGATTTGACCTTCAACAAGCATTTCCAATTAATTGATATTGACTAATTTAAACTAAATCCATTCATCTGATGAACCCCACCCACTTGGGTGACCTTCATCAGATGCCCCACCAACTTTCCGATTTCAGCATGAATGAAGATTCGGATAGTTGATGGGGCTTTTTTTTGACTCCAAGAAAGAATATCACCTTTTTACATCTTCCAACCAGTCATTTACAGCCAAATAAAACGGAAGTTAAAACGGATAAATTTTGTTAAACCAATCATCTTTTACCACTTATGTTCATACCTTTGCACCCAAATTTATAATCAAAAAGGGATATTTTATGTTCTAATAAGGATAATACAAAGGATAATACTTTAATTTAAAGGGATAATTCCTTAATTAAAAAAGGATAATTTAATTTAATAAGAGAAGTTATATGAGAGAAAATTCGGAAAGTTCAGTAGCCTGCCATCATCGAGTAGGCTTCCTGGGATTGCTCATCACTCTGGGCATTGTGTTTGGAGATATAGGTACATCCCCACTCTACGTGATGAAGGCCATCCTGCACACGGGTGAAGCCATCAACGAGAGCACCATCCTGGGTGCATTGTCGTGCATCATCTGGACACTCACCCTGCAGACCACCATCAAATACGTATGCGTGGCGCTGCGTGCCGACAACAATGGCGAAGGAGGCATTCTCGCCCTCTACGCCCTGTTGCGCAAGATGAAGAGAAAGTGGATTTACTTACTGGCCATCATCGGTGCCAGCACCCTGCTGGCAGATGGAATCATCACCCCTGCCATCACGGTTACCACAGCCATCGAAGGACTCGAAAGCATCAGTCCCCACCTGCCAGTCATCCCCATCACGCTGGGCATCATCACCATCATCTTCTTTGTGCAACGCTTTGGTACAGAGAGTATTGGCAAATCGTTCGGAGTATTCATGCTGATATGGTTCCTGCTGCTGGGCGTAACGGGAGCTTTCAGCATCACCTCTTACCCATTGATTCTGAAGGCCTTCAACCCCTACTATGCTGCCATGCTGCTGGCAAAATCGCCAGAGTGGTTCCTGATTCTGGGTGCCGTGTTCCTCTGCACCACCGGTGCTGAGGCACTTTACTCCGACCTGGGTCACTGCGGCAGAAAGAACATCACCATCAGCTGGCTTTTCGTAAAGGCCATGCTCATCCTCAACTATCTGGGGCAGGGAGCATGGGTGCTGAACCATATCCAGACTGCCTCCTCCGTGAATCCGTTCTTTTCCATCATGCCCCAGAACATGCTGATTTTTGCCATCATCATGGCCACGGGTGCGGCAATCGTTGCCAGTCAGGCACTTATCAGCGGCACCTTCTCCATATTGAGCGAAGCCATGAACCTGCACTTCTGGCCACGCATGCGAATCAAGCATCCTACCCATGTAAAGGGGCAGCTCTATATCCCGGTAATCAACCTCGCCATGTACATCGGTGTGGTTCTCATCATCCTGCTCTTCCGCGACTCCTCGCACATGGAGGCAGCCTATGGTCTCGCCATCACCATCACCATGCTGATGACCACCCTGCTGCTTGGTTTCTACCTGCGCACCAAGGGTGTGGCGCGCATCTTCATCCTGCTTTTTATGGGCGCATATTGCGTTATCGAGGGCATTTTCCTTGCAGCCAACCTGTCAAAATTCCTCGCAGGAGGATGGTGTACGATGCTTATTGGCGGAATCCTGTTCCTGATGATGTATGTATGGGTCCACGCCATCAAGATCCGCCATCATTACATCAGTACCAAACCGCTGAATGAGTATTATCAGATTATCTCCGATATCAAGGCCGACGAGAGCATCCCCAAGTACGCATCCAATCTGGTTTATGTGAACCATGCCGACAAGGAAGGTACGGTGGATGACAAGCTGCTCTATTCCATCATCAACAAGCAGCCCAAGCGTGCTGACCATTACTGGCTTATCAATCTGGAATTTGCAGATACTCCTGACACGCTGGAGTACAGTTGCGAGACCCTGGTTCCCGACACCCTCTACAGTGTAACCATGCGCATAGGTTTCCGCATTGAGCCTAGGGTGAGCCTCTATCTGCGACAAGTGGTAGAAGACCTGGTGGCCAACAGGAAGGTGGATTTGAGAAGCACCTATCCTTCGCTCCGCAAAAACGGAATTCCTGGCGACTTCCGCTTCATCATCATCCACCGCGTATATTACCCGGAGAGTTCCGACAACCGTCAACAGAACCTGCTGATGACCATCTACGCCCTTATCGGCAAGATAGGCATTGACGAGCCTAAGGCTTTGGGCCTCGACACATCTATGGTGGTGGTAGAACGTGTTCCGCTCATCATCAACCATTGCAACAGAAACATCAGGCGCATCATGCAGATTGTGGAAGAATAGGAAGATTTTTCTAAACAAAAAAACAGTCGGATGATTACTTTTCGAATTATTATTTGTATCTTTGCACCTGAATTGCGCAAAGCAAAGTTGAAAGATAATAAAAAAGATAATTGAATGGGAAATCAAATCACAACAATGGAGCGGGGAATGCAGCGACGCACAGAACTGCTCCTGGGAAAAGATAATCTTGAAAAAATTCAGCAAGCACGAGTGCTCATCTTCGGAATCGGAGGCGTGGGCTCATGGTGCGCAGAGGGACTGGTGCGCAGCGGCGTGCGCAACATCACCATCGTGGATAGCGACCGCGTATGCGTGACCAACTGCAACCGCCAGCTGATGGCAACAAGCCGCACCATCGGACAGGTAAAGGTAGATGCGCTGCGCGACCGCCTGCTTGAAATCAACCCTGAAGCCAACATCACGGCTTATCAGAAAATCTATCAGGCAGAAACCGCAGAAGAGTTCCACATGGAGGAATACGACTACATCATCGACGCCATAGACTCGCTGAAAGACAAGGCCGACCTGATTCTGCGCGCCACTGCTCTTCCGAAGGAAATCACCTTCGTATCTTCGATGGGAGCAGCCCTCCGCCGCGACCCTTTCATGGTGAGGAAGGCTGAGTTCTGGAAGGTTGATGGCGATCCGCTGGCAAGAGCCCTGCGCAAGAAATTCAAGAAGAACAAGACCTTCCCTCGCCGCAAATTCCAGTGCGTGTTCAGCGAGGAAAAGCCGATGCAGAACATGAGCGACCAGCGACTCGTAGAGGACGAATGGACATCTACGAAGCCGCAGATCAACGGCTCACTCTGCCACATCACCGCTACATTCGGAATGGCTATAGCAGGAATCGTTATCAATCACATCATCGAAAGATAATATTTTGAAGAAGGTATGATCAAGATACGCTGCGTGGTAGAACGGATTACCTACCAGAATCAGGAGAATGGATATTCCGTGATGAAAGTCAAGGTGAAGGGATATTCCGACCTGGTTACCCTGGTGGGAAACCTGCTGGATGTTCCAGTGGGAGCGGTACTGCTGTGCAATGGCGACTGGAAGATGGACAAGCGATACGGACAGCAGTTTGCCTGCGAAACCTGGGAAGAGGTAATGCCTGCCACCGTGTATGGAATCGAGAAATACCTGGGCAGCGGACTGGTGAAAGGCATCGGTCCGAAGTTTGCACATCTGATAGTAGAGAGATTCGGAACGGAAACCATCGAGGTAATAGAAGATGACATCGAACGACTCTACGAGGTTGCCGGAATCGGCAAGAAACGCGTGGAGAAAATCCGAGACAGCTGGGAGAAGCAGAAGGACATCAAGAACGTGATGATCTTCCTGCAGCAGTATGGCGTGAGCACTGCTTACGCCGCCAAGATCTACCGACAGTATGGCAAGGAAAGCATCGACAACGTGAAGGAGAATCCCTACCGTCTTGCCGATGACATCTGGGGCATTGGATTCAAGACTGCCGATGGAATAGCCAGCAAGATGGGTTATGAGAAGAACGATCTGAGAAGATGCAAGAGCGGAATCAGCTACACCCTAAACGAACTCTCCAATGAAGGTCACGTTTATGCTGTAGAAGAACAACTTATAGAAGCCGCAAAGAAACTGCTCGAAGCCGATGAAGAACCTATCAGACAAGCCATAGCGGAAATGATCATATCAGAAAATCTCATCCGTGAGAACGAAGCCATCTATCTGCCTCCCTTCTATCATTCTGAACGTGGAACGGCAAAGAAACTGCTGGAGTTGATGCACGGTCAGGGACCTACCCTCTTCAATATGCAGGCCGATATCCAGGCAATAGAAAAGGCTTCAGGCATCAGATACGACGAGGTGCAGATCGCCGCCATTGAGCAGGCAGTACGCTCTAAAGTGATGGTGCTGACAGGTGGCCCTGGAACAGGAAAAACCACGACGACGCAAGGTATCATTTCTGCTTACAAAACGGCAGGGATGAGGATTCTGCTGGCAGCTCCTACGGGCAGAGCTTCCAAGCGAATGAGCGAGGCCACGGGCATGGAAGCCAAGACCATCCACCGGCTGCTGGAGTTTAATCCGCAGGACGGATACAAGCGCAACGAGGAGAACCCGCTGGAGGGTGATGCGCTGATCGTGGATGAGTGTTCGATGATAGACATCATCCTGATGTATAATCTGATGAAGGCGATTCCGGAGCACATGCGCCTGGTGCTGGTGGGCGACATTGACCAGCTGCCGAGTGTGGGAGCCGGAAACGTTCTGCGCGACATCATCGACTCTGAGAAGATTCCGGTCATCCGACTCACCCGCATCTTTCGACAGGCGCAGTCGAGCCGAATCATCATGAGTGCCCACGCCATCAACCAGGGATATTATCCGGACACGAGCAACGGCAAACAGACCGATTTCTTCTTTATCAAGAATGAAGATCCAGAGCAAGTGGCTACGGAAATCGTGAATCTTGTAAAATATCGTCTGCCAAAAGCTTACAATCAGCCGCAGAGTAACATCCAGGTGCTTACCCCGATGCAGAGAAGCGTGGTGGGTGCAGCCAATCTGAACATGATGCTGCAGCAGGCACTCAACACATCCAATCTGGGAATCAGCCGTGGCGGAACCACCTACAAACTGGGCGACCGCGTAATGCAGATTAGAAATAATTACGACAAGAATGTATTCAATGGCGACATTGGAACCATAGAGAAAGTGAATATGGAAGACCGCACTATCTCCGTGAGTTTCGAGGACCATTCAGCTGAATACGAGGCAGCGGAGCTGGATGAGTTGACATTGGCCTACGCCACCACCATCCACAAGAGTCAGGGTTCGGAATATCCCATCGTGGTCATCCCTATTCTGATGACTCATTTCGTGATGCTTCAGCGCAACCTCATCTACACCGGAATCACGAGAGCCAAGAAAATCTGCGTGCTCATCGGTCAGCCCAAAGCCCTCGCCTATGCTGTAAGAAATCTGACTGTGAGCAACAGAAACACGAAATTGAAAGAACGGTTGCGTGGCGAGATTGAGGCGGCAACCAATTCTTCTCCACTCCACTTCAGCAAGCCGTATGTTTTGCCTGAAGAGAATCTGCCAATGATGGCTGCTGAACCAGGAATCAAAAGAAAGGAATAGTGGTCTTGTCGGCATTGTACTTTACGGTAACCGTCTGGTTAGGAACTGGAAGTCTCGATATTCTTGATTCCTTTCTCAAAACGGACACAGTCTTGATTTCTCGAAAAACAAGGCTAATTTCGCACAATTCGAGGGAAATCATTGAAGTTTTTTATTATACTGGCTTATAATTCAGAAATTTTATCTAAATTTGCAGAAGCAAAGAAAAATCTGATGAAACATATAAAGACTGCATTGAGATGAATATGCCCCGCTACAGGAAAAACGCGTGTGGCATTTGGTTATTCAAGCGATTTACAATATAAAAAGAACAAGAATTTATAATACATATAGAATAAGAAACAGATATGATTACAGTTGATGGATTGACCGTAGAATTCGGCGGCACCACCCTATTCAAAGACATTTCCTTCCAGATCAACGAGAAGGACCGTATAGCCCTGATGGGCAAGAATGGCGCAGGAAAAAGTACCCTGCTCAAGATCATCGCAGGCGTAAGAACAGCCACACGTGGCTCCGTTTCCGCTCCAAAAGACTGCGTCATCGCCTATCTGCCTCAGCATCTGATGACCGAAGACGGAAGAACCGTGTTCGAGGAAACCTGCCAGGCGTTCGCCCATCTCCACGAGATGCAGGCGGAGATTGACCGCATCAACAACGAGCTCACTACCCGCACGGATTATGACAGCGACGACTATATGCAGCTCATCGAAAAGGTATCTTCATTGTCTGAGAAATTCTATGCAATCGACATGACCCACTTCGAGGAGGATGTAGAGAAGACTCTACTCGGTCTGGGCTTCGAACGCTCTGACTTCAACCGCCCTACCAGCGAGTTTTCGGGAGGTTGGCGCATGCGTATCGAGCTTGCCAAACTGCTGCTGAAATCGCCTGACGTGTTGCTCCTCGATGAGCCTACCAACCACCTCGACATCGAATCTATCGGATGGCTCGAAGACTTCATCATCAACAGTTCGAAAGCGGTGGTAGTGATCAGTCACGACCGAAAATTCGTAGATGACATTACAACAAGAACAATCGAGGTTACCATGGGCAGAATCTACGACTACAAGGCTACCTACAGCCAGTATCTGGAACTGCGCAAGGAACGCCGCGAACAGCAGATGAAGAAATATGAGGAACAGCAGAAGATGATTGCCGAGACCAAGGACTTCATCGAGCGATTCAAGGGTACGTATTCAAAGACATTCCAGGTGCAGAGCCGCGTGAAGATGCTCGAAAAGCTGGAACTGATCGAGGTGGACGAGGAGGATACCAGCCGACTGAGACTGAAGTTCCCTCCGAGTCCGAGAAGCGGAGCCTATCCGGTTCAGATGAGTGACGTGGCGATGTCGTTTGATGACAAGCAGATATTCAGCGGCGTGAATCTTACCGTGGAGCGTGGCGACAAGATTGCCTTCGTGGGAAGAAACGGTGAGGGTAAATCTACGCTCGTAAAATGCATCATGGGTCAGCTTCAGAACGAGGGTAAGCTGGAATTAGGACACAATGTTCAGATTGGCTATTTTGCTCAGAATCAGGCTTCTCTGCTCGATGGAGAGCTTACGGTTTTCCAGACGATAGATGATGTTGCCAAGGGCGAAATCAGAAATAAGATTCGCGATTTGCTGGGTGCATTCATGTTTGGTGGCGAGGATTCTACCAAGAAGGTAAAGGTTTTGTCGGGTGGAGAAAGAACCCGTCTGGCTATCCTGAAGCTGCTGTTGGAACCGGTGAATCTGTTGATTCTCGATGAGCCTACCAACCACCTGGATCTCAAGACGAAGGATGTACTGAAGCAGGCGCTGCTGGATTTCGACGGCACGCTGATTGTAGTGAGTCACGACCGTGACTTCCTGGATGGTCTGGTCAGCAAGGTGTACGAATTCGGCCATGGTCGCGTCCGCGAGCATCTCTGCGGAATCTACGAGTTCCTGGAAACAAAGAAAATGGAAAGCCTTCAGGAATTGGAGAAGAAATAAAATCTCAAAAGGTATTTTTCGAAAGAGGATGCTTCATTATTCATCGAATGAAGAAACGAAAAAGAGGGTGTATCATGGACTTATGACACACCCTCTTGTATTTTCAAATAAATTCTTTAAAATTATTTCTTTTTCTTCAATTCCAACTTCGGAATCTTGACTTTCTGACCTGATTTCAACAAGGAAGTACCATTCAGAGCTTCTACGTAACATTCCATTCCTGGTCCTAAGTACTTTTGGCTGAGCGACTTGATGGTTTGTCCTTCTCTTGCCGTAACTACCTCGGAAACACCAATAATACGATAGGCTCCGGTTCGAACACGAACATCCTGGTCGTATTTGCTGCTTGCCTGGGCAGCATGCTTTTCTGCCTGTTTTCTGGCTTCTTCTTTCTTCTTAGCTTCTGCAAGTTTTTTAGTCTCCTGCTGTTTCTTTGCATCTGCAAGTTTCTTTGCCTCAACCTGCCTTTTCGCATCAGCCAAATTCTTTGCATCAGCGAGTTTCTTGGCTTCCAAATTCTTCTTAGCCTCAGGCGATTTTGCATCAATTGATTGATTGTCTGCGGCAGCATCCATATTCTGTTCGGCATTTTCGGCTTTTTTGACAGCTTCGCTTGCCTGCGCCATTCTTACACTATCCTCGATAGCCTTTTTGCGAAGAATTTCTTCCTGCGTTGAAGCAGACTTGGTTGGCGCCTTCTTCTCTGTCGCAATCTGCTGGTAATTATCCAACTGTAGAGCGAGATGATCACGCTGGGCAGCCATCTTGCCATAATTAAAAGCAAACCAACCAAAGCCTCCTATCATTGCCAGGAATACTACGCTCGCTGCAATAACCAGATAACGAGGCAAAACAACATGTCGCTTATCGGTTTCCTCATCTGAAGAAGGAGTTTCCTCATCTGAAGAAGCTTCCTCTTCAATAGGAATTTCAGTAATAGAATTTTCTTCATCTGAAGGAACTTTCTCTGCAATAGGAGTTTTCTCTGTTAATGTCGATTCATTTTCTTCATCAGAAACAACAGACTCAACTTCATTCTGAGCTGGAACTTCAGATTCCTTTGTTTCCAATTCAGAAGTTGCAAATTCAGATTCTTCCGGTTCAGATACTGCAGGTTTAAATACAGCAGGTTCTGTCGCTGCAGGTTTCTTTTCTTCCGGTTCAGCAACATTTTCCTGAGACAATCTCTCTCCTATCACAATCATTTCATCGCTAACAGGAGCATCGTTTTCTTCATCCAAAAAATCTATCACACCACTTGTTGCAGAAGAATCCTGTTCAACGAAAGATTCCAAGGAAGAATTATCTGAATCAGGAACACACTCTAACGTAGAATCGAATACAGAACCGTCCTCTTCAGCATTTTCAAATTTTCTGTCGATTTCATCGAAATCAACACCATCATTCACCACAACGGTCTCAAACTGGGCGAAAGGCTTGTTCACAATCTCCTTCAGAATATTATCGGGCGTGAAGGAAATCTTGTCACGCCCCTCGATGATGATACGCTCGCCCGTGTTCACATCCACGCTTTCACGATCCTTCACCGCCATTACCTTGAAAGTACCAAGCCACTTCATCTTCACGAGCTTATCAGACTGAAGCCCCTCGTTGGCAACATCAAACATCTTTCTGATAAACAATTCAGCATCCTGCAGACTGATTCCCGACTTCTCTGCCAAGCGCTGCGCCAAGTCGTTTAAACTAATCTTACTCATAGTCTTCACCTCCATTCTTCAGTTTTTCCTTGACACTGGCCACAGGGCGAAAGCCGAGTACGAGCTTAGGCGGAACAAGCTGGCGCTTCTTGGTTGTAGGATTAACAACCACACGCTCCAAGCGCTTCTTTACCTCAAACGTACCAAAGTTGGGGATGGAGACAGCCTCACCATCCTCAAATTCAGCAATCATGGCATCTATCACCTTACGCACCATCTTCTGGGTGTCGTCCTGTGAATAGCCAGTCTGCTGAGCAAGTTCTGCAATATACTCCTTGTTATTCATTCTGATGTCAAAATATTACCTCCCATATTACTTTACCACTTCTCCGTAGAGATCAAACTCCTCACTCTGGGTAATCTTCACATTGTAGAAGCAACCCACGCGCAGACGCTTCTCTCCTGCCTTGATCAGCACCTCAGGATCCACTTCAGGCGAGCAGAATTCGGTTCTTCCGATATAGTAATCACCCTCCTTGCGGTCGATAATCACCTTCAATATCTTGCCCACTTTCTCAGCCTCTACCTCTGCGCTGATTTCCTGCTGAAGAATCATCAGTTCGTCAAGACGGCGCTGCTTCACCTCGGCAGGAACATCATCCTCGTAGTTATTGGCACTGTAGGTACCCTCCTCCTCAGAATAAGCAAAGGCACCCATACGCTCAAAGCGCTGAGTACGAACGAATTCGAGCAATTCATGGAAGTCTTCCTGAGTCTCGCCAGGGAAACCCACCATCAGAGTGGTACGGATATGAATGCCCGGCACACGCTCACGGATGGTCTTGAGCAGATCAATGGTTTCCTGCTTGCTCACGTGGCGATGCATTCTGTTGAGCATATTGTCGCTGATATGCTGCAGGGCGATGTCAAGATACTTACATACGTTTGGCTTCTCGCGCATCACATCGAGCAGATCGAGCGGGAACTGGTTAGGATAAGCATAGTGCAGACGGATCCACTTCACACCCGGAATATCCGCCATGCGGCTGATGAGTTCGGTGATGTGATGCTTGCCGTCCAGGTCCACGCCGTAGTAGGTGAGTTCCTGGGCGATAATCTGGAATTCCTTCACACCATCGGCTACCAGTTGGCGCACCTCATCGAGGATTTCATCCATCGGACGGGAAACGTGCTTGCCAGTGATGATAGGTATGGCACAATACGCACAGCGGCGGTTGCAACCTTCAGAAATCTTGATATAGGCATAATGATGAGGAGTAGTGAGATGGCGGGTTCCACTGCAAGCAGGCACATCAGCCTTGCCCAGTTCCTTGAGCAACTCCTTATAATTAAACTTACCATAAAACTTATCCACCTCGGGCATCTCTGCCTCCAGTTCCTTCTGGTAGCGCTGTGAGAGACAACCCATCACATAGAGTTTGCGGAGTCGTCCCTCTTCCTTAGCCTGGATGAACTCCAGAATGGTATCGATACTCTCCTGCTTGGCATCCTCGATAAAGCCGCAAGTATTGATGACGGCAATTTCACCCTGTGGGCGTTTCGGGTCATGAACGCAGTGGTAGCCATTGTCCTCGAAAAGCTTCATCAAGGTCTCGCTGTCCACCAGATTCTTGGAGCAACCCATGGTTACTATATCTATCTGATTTTTCTTCATTCTTATCCTACTTATCCTATAATAATCTTAATCTAATTCTTTTCTCGACTATTTTACATCGAGCTTCAGCTAATTCTTTTCTCAAAGTCTATAAGCACCTGTATTCTAGTGCTTAAAGAGTGAGTCAACAAATTCAGACTTATTGAAGAGCTGGAGATCCTCCATGCCCTCGCCCAGTCCGATATACTTCACTGGCACCTTGAGCTGGTCGGAGATTCCGATTACCACGCCACCCTTAGCCGTACCATCGAGCTTGGTGATGGCGAGCGAAGAGATATTGGTAACGGCAGCAAACTGCTTAGCCTGCTCGAAGGCGTTCTGTCCGGTACTTCCATCCAGTACGAGCATCACCTCATCCGGAGCCTCAGGCATGACCTTCTTCATCACCTCCTTGATCTTCTTCAACTCATTCATCAAGTTCACCTTATTATGAAGACGTCCGGCAGTATCAATCAGCACCACGTCGGCACCGTTCGCCTTGGCGCTCTGCAGGGTATCGAAGGCCACGCTGGCAGGGTCAGAACCCATCTGCTGCTTCACCACTGGCACCCCTACTCGCTCGCCCCAAATGCAGATCTGTTCCACGGCAGCGGCACGGAAGGTATCGGCAGCACCGAGATACACCTTCTTGCCAGCCTTCTTAAACTGATAGGCGAGCTTTCCTATGGTAGTAGTCTTGCCCACACCGTTCACACCCACTACCAGAATCACGTATGGTTTATGGTCGGAAGGCAAATCCCAGTTTTCATTGTCATCAGTATGATTTTCCTCCAGGAGGCTTGCAATCTCTTCCCTCAGGATTCTGTTGAGTTCTGAGGTAGAAACATACTTATCTCTTGCCACGCGCTCTTCTATACGTCGGATGATCTTCACGGTAGTCTCCACACCCACATCGGATGTGATGAGCACCTCCTCCAAATCATCGAGCACGTCATCATCTACGGTTGACTTACCAGCCACCGCACGCGCCAATTTTCCAAACACGCTCTCCTTGGTCTTTTCGAGACCTTTATCGAGAGTTTCCTTTTTTTTGTTGCTAAATAATCCGAATAATCCCATAATTATAGCTATATTTTTTTGCAAAGATACGAAAATATTTGAAACTAGGAGCGTTTTTCCTAAAAAATATTGTTAACTTAGCAAAAGAATGTATAAATAATCGCTTCCATATAGAAATATATCAAGTTATTTTTATACCTTTGTATGTTAGAAACACCTCCGAGCTCCTATACTCGGACGAGGAGGACAAGACATTAAACATTTAAACAACAGATCATGAAAAAGATATTTATCTCAATACTCGTGCTGATTTCTGCTCTCACCATGCAGGCACAGAATGTGCTTACCCCTGAGCAGCAGTTGGAAAAGGCGCAAAAAGAGTTAGAGGAAGCCCAAAAGGCACTGGAAGCAGCCAAGGCTCAGGCAGAAGCTGCCAAGGTAAAGGCGGAAGCTGAAAAAATAAAGGCGGAAGCTGAGAAAACGAAAGCGGAAGCTGCGAGATTGAAGGCTGAAGCTGAAAGAATGAAGCAGGAGGCAGAAAAGCTGAAGAAGAATGCAGAGAATTCGGTGCCTGCTACCAAGACTTCTGTACCAGCTACAGAAACGGTGCCTGCGATGAAGATCCAGGATAATGCCACCAAGAAGCAGAATACTACCGGAACTTCTGAAGGTGCGGGTTGGGTCGTACCAACCATGACAGAGGAGATAGAAGAGAAAAAGGTGGAAAAGACTGCCGAGGGCGTGGTGCTCAAGGAAGATCCGAAATACCTGGCGGGAGCCATCCAGCTTAATGCCGAGGGAAAAGTGGAATTTGTTCTCGACACCCAGGCAAACGGAAAGAGTGCAGACGAAATCTACAACATCGTTTTCCAGTATATGAGCAAGCTCATCAAGAATGAGCAGAACATCAACAGCCGCATCCCCCTGGTGAACAGAAACAACAAGAACGAGCAGATCATCGCCTGTATCATGGACGAATGGTTTGTCTTCAATCAGTCGTTCATCTCTCTCGACCGCTCTGAGACCAAGTACCAGCTGGTGGCAACCATCAGCGACAACCATCTCCACCTCTCTATGACCCGAATCGTATTCAACTACGAGGAAGGCAGAAGCACCGGTTTCAAGGAGCCGGCAGAGAAAGTGATTACCGACAAATATGCCCTGACCAAGAAGAAAAACGACTTGGCCAAGATCTACGGCAAGTTCCGACGCGGAACCATCGACCGCAAGAACCAGATCTTCAATGATCTGACCAAACTTGTTAGAAAATAAAAATCATCTCATAAAATATGGATCAGACAAAAGATAACAACACAACAAACATCCCACAGAGCGAGGAAACCGCAAAGGCGCAGCCACAGAGCCAGAGCCATGAGGCGTCTCAGACGCAGCCACAGACCAGCTATGCCGTGCGCCCAAATCGTCGCCACCACAGAAGATTGGAGTATGCAGACAAGAGCAATATGCTCGTAGCCAGAAACTGGCTCAACATCGGATTCATGCTCTTCGCCATCGTAGGCGTCATCCTCTGGACACAGATGGACGACCACACGATTGCCAATGTACTGCTGATCATCGGCGTAGTCTTGAAAATTGCCGAGGTTTGCATCCGATTATTCAAAAAATAAGAAAGGTTTGCATCCGACCATTCAAAACAGGCTTGCATCCGCTTATTCAATAAATAAGAAATGAAGAAAATATTATTCTCTACAATCCTAGCTTGTGCTGCAACTCTACCAGTTGCGGCACAACGTGATTTTACGGATTTCAACAATAACGAAGACTCACAGTTCCGCCCACAGACCGGCAACCGCATCAACACCGACTCGCTGGGCACTGACAAGGAGATTCCGAAGGGCATCAGAGTATGGACTGTGGATGAGAGATTTGGAGATACCCGGGCTGCCGTGGTGGACACCATGCAGGCAATGTACCAGAACACTACCTTCACCGAAGGACTGCGCGGAGAGTACAACACCCTGGGCAATATGGGTACCGCCCGCATCAACCGCATCTTCATCGACCGACGCAACACGCAGGGCAACTTCATCTTCACCGAGCCATACGACAACATCGTTACCCCGGTGAGTGACTTCCACTTCACCAACACCTACTCGCCTATCACCAACATCACGCTGAATAGCTGCGGTGACAGAACCAACGGTGAGGATGACTTCAAGGCAATCTTTGCGGTGAATGCCAACAAGCAGCTGGGTGGCGGATTCCGATTCGACTACAAATACGGTCGCGGCTACTACGATGCACAGAGCACGGCGCACTTCAAATATACGATGTGGACTTCTTATCTTGGCGACCGCTACCAGGCGCACTTCCTTTTCAGCACCAACCACCAGAAGGTGACGGAGAATGGAGGTATCTCCAATGATGACTACATCAAGCATCCGGAGCTCTTCACCGAGAGTTTCGCCACCAACGAAATTCCTACCGTACTGCAGCAGAACTGGAATCGCAACGACAACCAACACATCTTCTTCACCCATCGCTACAACGTGGGCTTCAGCCGCAAGGTGAAGATGACTGAGGAAGAAATCAAGGCTAAGAAATTCGCTATGGAGTCTGCTAAGGACAATGCAGCCGAGGAAGCCAAGGAGGAGGCAAGAAAGAAGGCAAGAGAACAAGGCAGGGAGTTTGACGAAAAGGCTTTCGACAAAAACCAGAAGAAGCAGTTCTCAGGTCGCCCTACAGATGCAAAGATTGCCGGCGATGAACCTGCCAAGAACAACAAGGCAATAGTTGCAAACAAGGCAGCCCAGGACTTCAAGAGCGACAGCACTCGAATTGCCGTAAACAGCAAGGCAATGGCAGACAGTCTGCTCTCCGTAGAGAAGAAGAAAGCGCAGGACTCACTCTTCTACAAGACAGAATATGTTCCGGTAACCAGCTTCATCCACACCGTGCAGTTTGATAACTACAAGCGTATCTACCAGGCTTACCAGACTCCACAGGACTACTATCTCAAGGAGTACTACAATGCCGGCAAGTTTACAGGCGATTCTATCTACGATCAGACCCGTCACTGGCGCATCAAGAACACCGTGGCAATGGGAACGCTCGAGGGATTCAGCAAGTGGGCAAAGGCTGGTCTGAAAGCTTTCGCCAGCTATGACCTCCGCCACTACGAACTGCCGAATACCGAAGGCGGATTTGAGAAGTTCAATGAGCATGCGCTGAGCGTAGGCGGTCAGCTGAGTAAGACTCAGGGCAAGACCCTTCACTATAATGTAGTGGGCGAGGTAGGACTCACCGGAGTAGATGCCGGTACCTTTGCCATTGATGGAAGCGCAGACATCAACCTGCCATTCCTGGGTGACACCGTACAGGTAAGAGGCGATGCATTCATACATCACGAAACGCCATCGTTCTACTATCGCAAGTATCACGCCCGACATCTCTGGTGGGATGATGATCTGAGCAAGATTATCCATACCCGCATCATGGGAACTCTGAGATTCGGCAAGACTAACACCACGCTGCGTGTGGCTGTGGATGAGATCAAGAACTATACTTATTTCTCACAGCAATATACGATTACAGAAAATGGTCTGCGCACAGGCGTGACAGTGACACCAATGCAGAGCGGCGACGCCATCAATCTGATTACAGCGCAGCTGCAACAGGACTTCAAGTTCGGTATTTTCAACTGGCAGAATATGATTACCTACCAGCATACCAGCAGCAAGAGTACCCTGCCAGTGCCAGACCTCAACGTATATACCAACCTCTTCATCAAGTTCAAGGTGGTAAAAGTACTGAATATCGAGCTGGGTGCCGACGCCAGATACTTCACCAGCTACGAGGCTCCGGATTATTCTCCTTACATCGGTCAATATACCGTACAGGGCAACGGCGAGAAGAACGTGAAGGTGGGCAACTACCCTATCGTCAATGCCTACGCCAATGTTCACATCAAGCACACCCGCTTCTTCGTGATGATGAGCCATCTGAATGCAGGACAAGGCGACAAGAACTACTTCTTCACCCCTCACTATCCGATGAACCAGCGAGTTTTCAGAATGGGTGTAAGCTGGAACTTCTTCAACTAGGAAGCGAATCTTTTCCACAAGAGATTCTTCTGAAACAAAATAGAAGCGAATCTTTTCTTAATGAATAACAACAAGGAGCGAGGTTCCCCAAAAACCTCGCTCCTTATAATTTAAAAGCAACAATATGATGATAAAGACAAATTCTATCAAGGCATGGTTTCTCGCCGCCCGCCCCGTCACCCTTTCGGCTGCGGCAGTACCAGTAATGCTAGGCACAGCCCTGGCATACAAGGACTCAAATGCCAACTGCCAATGGATTCCAGCCCTGCTCTGCCTGCTCTTTGCATGGATAATGCAGATAGACTCCAACCTGGTAAACGACTTCTTCGACTTCAAGCATGGCAACGACGACGAAACCCGCCTGGGACCGAAACGAGCCTGTGCTGAAGGCTGGATTACGATGAAAGCCATGAAATGGGGCATTATCATCACTACCCTTCTAGGCTGCATCATCGGTTTGCCCCTTGCCTTCTACGGAGGAAAGGAGATGATCATCGTGGGTATCTGCTGTGTCCTCTTCTGTTTCCTCTACACCACCAAGCTGAGTTATCTGGGATTGGGCGACCTGCTGGTACTTCTCTTTTTCGGCATCGTGCCGGTCTGCTGCACCTACTACCTGGTCATGCCTGAAGGAATACAGACTGTATCAGCAGAAGCCATACAGACTTCCATCGCCTGCGGACTGGTAGTAGATACGCTGCTCATTCTGAACAACTATCGCGACTACGACAACGACATCAAGGCGGGCAAAAAGACGCTGATCGTTCACATCGGCAAGAAAAACGGCGAGCGTCTCTACTGCGCACTGGGCAACATCGGTATCCTCATCATGATTGGAATCAACATCTATGGTGCACTTGCCTACGATGCAGATACTAAGTTTTTGCCTTTCGCCGCCACATATCTCGTGGTGCACAACCGAACATTCGCCAAGATGAGGAAGATAGGAGAAGGCAGAATGCTGAATAAGGTACTGGGCTACACGGCTCTCAACATCTTTACCTTTGGTATGATCTCTACCTTCATCATCCTTGGAATGATATGGTAATCCCAGAGATACCCGCCCCCTCTGGAATGGCATGAGAAGATTCTAGAATGAGAAGATAACATTCAGGAATAATAATTATATAATGTACGCGCGTACATTATATATATAAAAGAAGAAAAAGTATGAAGCAACAAGTAAATCTCGAAATCATGCAGTTTGTGGAAACACAGATTCTGCCCAAATATACAGAATTTGGCGAGAGCCACGGATTGCGCCACGTAACCCGTGTCATCAAAAACGCCCTGAAACTCGTACCTGTAACAGGTGCCGACATCGACATGGTTTATATCGTTGCCGCCTACCACGACCTGGGAATGAGCGGTCCGCGCGCCATCCACCACCTCACCAGTGGCAAAATCCTCCAGGCTGATGCCAGACTTAAGCGCTGGTTCACTCCCGAGCAGATTAAAATCATGAAAGAAGCCGTGGAGGATCACCGCGCCTCCTCCAGTCGCCAGCCCCGAAGCATCTATGGCAAGATTGTTGCCGAAGCCGACCGCGACATCGATATTCACGAAATCTTTCTTCGTGCCATTGAATACGGAGAGGAGAACTATCCCGGAAAAGGAAAGGAAGAGCAATGGCAGCGGTTCGCCGACCACATGGACGAAAAATATTCCCGCAACGGCTACATCAAGCTCTGGATTCCCAACTCACCCAATGAGAAGGCTCTGAAAGAGCTGCGGAATATCATTGAAGACAAGACAGAACTCAGGAAATATTTCGAAGAAATATACGAAGAGCTCAGGAAAAAGAAGTCTTGACCCTTGAGAGAAACAAGGAAAAGGGAGTTCTGACTTTTGATAAAGAAGATTTTTCGAAAAAATCAGCAGAAAGATTTGGTAGTTTCAAAAGATTGCATTATCTTTGCAGTATAGAAAACCCAAAGACTTCTATCAATAGATGATAGCCTATGCTATGTCTATTCGACAAAGATATAAGGGTCGTGTCGGTTCGATCGGGATACTCATCAAATTACACTTATGAAACCGAGAAGACTTCTCTTGCCTATGGCGGGCCACATAAACTGACATGTCAACTAAGCTGCAAAGCCGGTGGATTACAAAAGCGGAGAGCTCTCAAATGTTTATGACATTCGGAGTTTCATCACATCATCGAGCGACCCTTTCCTACAGGAGGCAGATTTCCAATAATTGGTAAATCAGCCTCCTTTTTTGTTGACAAAGTCAGCTTATCCCCTATAATTCTTCCCAAAAACAAGAAAAATCAAGAAAATATGCATATTTCTTGAAAAAAGTTGCAGAAAAATTTGGTGGAACAAAAAAAATGTAGTATCTTTGCACCCGCATTTGAGAACGATGCTTGTTGATTTGGCAACAATATCCGATTGGAAGGTTGGGTGAGTGGCTGAAACCACCAGTTTGCTAAACTGACGTGCGGGATTACCGTACCGGGGGTTCGAATCCCCCACCTTCCGCAAGCGGAGTTCAAGATTGCATCGTTGGTCGATTCATCTAATGGTTAGGATACAAGATTCTCAATCTTGGCATAGGGGTTCGATTCCCCTATCGACTAC
>OWHU01000231.1_pt1 | contig 36770 bp, 29 predicted proteins | sample 1732671 | NCBI WGS metagenome assembly OWHU01 (sample SAMN05065740, study PRJEB22554) | human gut metagenome | biome: ENVO:2100002; feature: ENVO:00000062; material: ENVO:00002003 | host: Homo sapiens | place: USA
CGGCAGCGTCAGATGTGTATAAGAGACAGGGCCCGATTGCGGTCAGCCGAGGGAGATCGCCTAATTGAGAAGTCGGATGCAGACCGATATTTGCCAATAAAATGGCAATTTTCTCTGAAAACAATCGAAAATGATCTAATTATTTAATGGGCGGCGGCATCAGCCGCCAATATAGTTCATTTCGACTTTCTGACGACTCGGCGCCGCTCCCATGGAACGCAGTTCCGAGTAGCGGTCTTCTCGCGCGGACCAGATTCGGCCGATGGCAGTCTCGAGTTCGCTGTCCGTACAGCCGCCGCGAAGCATGGTGCGCAGGTCGCAGCCGATTGAGGCAAAAAGACAGAGGTAAAGGCGCCCTTCCATCGAGAGGCGTACGCGCGAGCAGGTGCGGCAGAAGGTCCGCGTGACGGAGCTAATGACGCCAAATTCGCCGCCGCCGTCCAAGTAACGCCATCGTGCGGCAGTTTCGCCGGGCGCTGTGGGTGAAAGCGATTCCACCGGCCAGCGCTCGGCAATGCGTGCCACGACTTCGCGTGAAGGGACCACTTCGTCCATGCGCCAGTCGTTGGCATTGCCGACGTCCATATATTCAATAAAGCGCGGCGTCACGCCGGTGCCGCGGAAGACTTCGCAGATCTTGAGGATTTCCCCTTCATTGACGCCTTTTTTGACGACGGTGTTGACTTTGACCTTAAAACCCACCTGACGGGCGAAGTCGATGGCTTCGAGTACTTTCGCGGCGGGGTAGCCTACGTCGTTAAAGCTCTGAAAGATGTCTTCATCGATGCCGTCAAGACTCACCGTGATTCGGCCAAGGCCGGCGTCCTTCAAAGCCTGCGCTTTTTTGATGAGAAGCGATCCGTTCGTCGTCATCGCCAGGTCGATGGGGTTGCCCGCGGGCGTGCGCAAAGCGGCAAGCTGCGCGACGAGGTTTTCAATGCCTTTGCGTAAGAGCGGTTCCCCGCCGGTGAGACGAATCTTCTCGATGCCATTGGCAACCGCAATGCGCGAGACACGCAGAATTTCGTCAAAGGTGAGGAGCTCCGTCATCGCCAGAAAGTTGTGGTTCTGGGCATATTTTTCCTTCGGCATGCAGTAGCGGCAGCGGAAGTTGCAGTGGTCGGTGACGGAAATGCGCAGGTCGGTGAGCGGTCGGCCAAGGCGGTCGATCCAGCGCGTGCCGGGAAGTCCGTCGGGACGCGGCGCACGCGTAACGGGGCCGGACTGCGGAATGGGCAGCGCCGGGCGAGGCGTGATGCGGATGATCTGAGGCGCTTTGGGCGCTGAAGGCTTCGGATCCGTGCTCGACAGGGTTGGGTCGGTGATCATGACTGGTCTGTATTCTTTATTCTTGCGGCCGCTTATCGGGCGGCGAAAGATTGTAGGAAGAGATCGGCCGCAAAAACTATCCGTCGAGAGAAGTACCTGCTGAGGAATTGACGATGTCCAAAGGTCGTCTGCCGAATTTGCTTCAGAAAAATGGGCAGTCGTTAGCGTGGAAGCGGATCCGCATCCTTAGCCGCTGCCTCATAAAAGGCGTAGCGGGCGGGATCAATCAAACCGGCCTCAAGCGCTGCTTTGACGCCGCAGCCGGGTTCATGGAGATGGCGGCAGTTGAAGAAACGACAGCCGACGGCGTGTTCGGCGATGTCAGGCATGGCCCGGAGAATGTCTGAAAGCGACAGATGAGCGAGCCCGAACTCCTGAAAACCCGGTGTGTCGATGACGGCGCCCTGCCATTCGGGGGCTGCATGCCAGGCTGCCGCTGTCGTAGTCTGCTTGCCGAGGTCAAGTGCTTCGGAAAATTCTCTCGTCTGCGCATTAGCTTCCGGCACGAGGAGATTAAGGATCGTCGACTTGCCCATGCCGGACTGTCCGACGAGTAGCACGGTTTTGCCCGTAAAGACTTCGAGCAGTTTGGCGCGGGCTTCATCAGGCCGCTCTGCCGCGGATATTTCAATCGTCTGCGCGCCGATCGAGCTTAGCAGCGCCGTCTGCTGGTCAGCGGCCGCTCGGCCGTCCGACAGATCGAGCTTGTTGCGGATGACAACTGCCGGAATCCCGGCTTGGTGGGCAGCCAGCAGCGCCTTCCAGATGAACCACGGATTAAAGGTCGGCCGCGGTGCAAAAACGACGGCGCAGAGATCCGCGTTGGCGGCTAAGGTTTTCACGCGCCACTCGTCAGAGCGGTATAAGAGCGTTCGACGGTCTTCAATCGTTTCAATCGCGGCAATGCCCGAGACGGGAGGCGTGCAGCCCACCCGGTCCCCCACGGCGACATCTCCCTTTTTCCCGCGGCGGTGCGCCACGAGCTGTTCGCCGGTATCGAGCGTGACAACATAGTGGCGCCCGTGACCGGCAGTGACTCGGCCGAAAAGGAGCGTTTCGGGCTGGGCGGCAGGGGCCGGACGTCGGCCGGAAGAGTTGCGTTTAGCCATGCTGAGTAGGAGAGGATGCTGCAGGAGTCACTGCGGCAATATGAGGAGCGTCAGGCATTGAAGCTTTCGGTGTTGGGCGTTCGGATGTTCCGGTTTTGCTGGGATCGTCCTCAAAACCGTCATCGTCAACCCAGTCGTGCTGCGTGAGCAGTTCCTGAGTGAGGGCTTCTTCGGCTTCGCGCCGGGCAGCGTTAAAGGACGTGCGTTCACGGCGCAGCGCTCGTGTGATGGCTTGCTCCTGAGAGAGGACCGTTGGGAGCGCTGGTGCCGGATCCGCAAGGTGGGGCTCGAGTTTGCGCGCACGCATGTACTTTAAAAGATGCGCAACGCGCATGGCAGCATGCGGGTGATCGTAGTGCAAAACCGAATAAAAGCGCGAGGGCGTAAGCGTATTGGTGTAGTCGCGGTGGAGCTTGGCGAGTGCCCGTGCGAGCGTATCGCCGCCCATTTTTGCCGCGCCGCACCGGTCCGCGGCGTAGCGAAGCTGCCGGATGATGAAGTTGTTGAGCGCCCGCAGCGGAAAGAAGACGATTGGGAAGGCAATAACCGCCGCAGCCATGGCAAATCCGGCGTGTGTGCCGGGCTGCATGACGGTGAGAATAGGTGAGAATCCAAGCCCTTCAAAAAATACAGGCGTGTTTGCGGCCCAGCCGAGTACAGCACAGGTGATAAAACCCCCTGCTGCCGAGAGCGCAATGCGCCACGGGCCGTGGTGAAACTTGATGCGCGCAGCCTGCGAAGCGATGACGGCGAGCAGTTCGTCCTCTGTGAGTTTGGCTGCAGTATCGGCAAAAACAACGACGCGGCGAAGTTCCCCGCTGCCCGGCAGCAGCACGTGTGCGTGCTTCCAGGCCGGCGGCCGCGTCATGATGACCAAATCCTCCATGCGAAAGCCCTCCTCTGCGAGGAGCGAACGGACCTTGCGGCGCAGGGCTTCATTTTGAATCGGCCGAGAGGCTCGGCTCCAAAGCTGTCCGCGCATCAGGGAAAGCCGCCAGCGCCAGAAAAGCCACGCCAGATAGAGCATCCAGAGGAGGAGCCACCAATAGGGACCGGTCACTTCGCACAGTATGAGCAGGAGCGCCGTTGCGGGGAGCGCAGCTGCCAAGCCGGCGGTTGAAATGCCGACGGTTCGCTTAAACCATTCCTTGCGCGATCGCCGCTGATAGCCGAACCGTTCCCGCAGCCGGTACCGAATCAGCCACTCGAGCGGAAGAGACACGATGACCATGAGCCCCATGATGCTCACAAGGAGCGACCATTGCACGAGAAGCGTGTTGTCCGAGAGGGTTTCAAAGAGGGCTGTGAGATAGGTGAGACCGTGCCCCGTGGTCATCAGTACGGCAAATGCCGCGGAGACAAAGGCGAGCACCAGGCGCGACTGGGCCGATTCGCTTGTAAAGGCTGCGGCTTTCTGATGAGCCGCCAATGACAGTTTGTTTCGGAATCCCGTCGGCACCTTGCCGATTCCGCGTTCTGCAGCAATCACCTGACGCGCGCAGGCAAAGCACTCGACGAAGACGTAGAGCGCGCAGGAGATGAGAAGAATGTGCTCGATGTTGTTGGCAGAAAGTTGCATTCGTTGACAGGAGGTCTCTGACTTCAGACGTTTTGATCGCGTGACAGCCGCTGTGGTTTGGCCAAATTATCGCAGGTCGGATGGCTGATGCTTCATCTTGACGGCAGGAAGTATTCGCCGCCTGCGTTAGACTTCCGGCAAGTTGACTTGCAGGTCGGCGGTGAGCAGACGGCTGGCGCCGCAGTTTCCCAATGCCGGCACTTATTTATTAGAGATAGAGCGAAGATGACTACTGAGCCTTGCGCAAATGCCGTTGAGCGGGATCCGTCCTATGCCGACGACAACCTCATTTGGATTGATATGGAAATGACGGGGCTGCAGCCCGAGGTGAATCGCGTCCTGGAGGTGGCGGCGATCATTACGGACAAGAATCTCAATATTCTTCATGAAGGTCCTGTCGTGGCCATTCACCAGCCCAAGGCCGTGCTCGACGGGATGGATGCTTGGAATACGGAAACGCATACGAAATCCGGACTTGTTGCACGATGCCTTGAAAGTACGGTGGATGAAGAAAAATGCGCGCAGATATTCACTGAGGTCTTTCGCCGCTATGTGCCCGAAGGCAAAAGTCCGATGTGCGGCAATACGATCGGTCAGGACCGCCGATTTATGGCGCGCTGGATTCCCGGCATGGAGCGTTATTTCCACTATCGCTCGATTGACGTGTCAACCATCAAGGAACTCTGCCGCCGGTGGGCGCCGGAAAAAGTTTGGGTCGGAACTTGTGTCAACAAGCATCAAGCCCTTGCGGATATTGCGGAAAGTATTCATGAACTTTCCTGGTATCGGCGGGAAGTATTTCGTATCTAATTGATAAACGCAGTTATTACAAAAAAATGTGGTCTACCACGCGTATCTACTAGTCCTGAAGTATGCAAAACCGTGCATAATGGACTCGCCTAATAATAAATAATTAGATACAACATTTCTTCCATCAAGGAGATCTCGCCATGGGTATTACCGAATGGGTTGCCGTATTGGTGATATTTGCAGTCGTGTACTGCCTTATCAAACGCTATGAAACACGCCTTGTGCTGATCGGCTCCGGCCTTCTGCTCTGCTTGATTTCATGGAATCTCGTCGGCGGCCTGAATGCCTTCGCCAAATCGATGACCAACGCCTCTCTGGTGATGGCCATCTGCGGCTCGATGGGCTTTGCTTTCGTTGCCAAGTACACAGAGGCTGACCGCTCGCTCGTTCACTACCTCTCCGCGCCGATTCGCGGTCTTGGCATCTTCCTCGTTCCGGTCTGCACGGCGATTACCTTCTTCGTCAATATCGCCATCCCGTCAGCTGCCGGCTGCGCGGCAGCCGTCGGTTCCACGCTGATTCCGGTGATGCTCCGCGCGGGCATCAAGCCTGCCGGCGCCGCTGCTGCGGTGCTTGCCGGTACGATCGGCTCCTACCTCTCGCCGGGTACGTCCCACAATCCGTACGTGGCCAACATGGCGCACATTGACGTGATGGAGTTCATCGGCTTCCATGCGCCGTACTCGATCATGATCGGTGCTTTCGGCGTGATCGGTACGCTCATCATGTGCATCCTGTTGGGTGACGGCAAGGGCGACAAGAACGCCAAGATTGATGAGTCCAAGGCACAGAAGACGGACGACTTCACGCCCAATCCCATTAAGGCGCTGGTTCCGCTCGTTCCGATCACCATTCTGGTTGTCGGCAACCTCTGGTGCCCGTTCATCAAGATGGGCGTGGCGCAGGCCATGGTGCTCGGTGCGGTGATCGCGCTGGCGGTTGCTCGTCCGAATCCCCAGACCTTCACGAAGGAATTCTTCAACGGCTGCGGCAAGGGCTACGCTGACGTGATGGGCATCATCATTGCTGCGGGCGTGTTCGCTGCTGGTTTGCGTGAAGCCGGTTTGATCGATGTCTTTGTGCAGTCGCTCAAGGAATCCAATGAGATCGCCCGCTGGGGCGGCTCGATTGGCCCGTTCGTCATGGGTGTGATCACGGGTTCAGGCGACGCGGCTACGCTGGCCTTCAATGAAACGGTTACCCCGCATGCTGAAGACTTCGGCATGTCGATTCAGGGTCTGGGCGGTCTCGCGTTCCTCGCTGGTGCTGCCGGCCGTACGGCCTCTCCGCTTGCCGGCGTTACGATTCTCGTTTCCGGTATCGCCATGGTCTCGCCGATCGAAGTGATCAAGCGCACGGCTCTGCCGATGCTGGCTGCGACCATCGTCTGCGCGCTGATCATGGTTTAATGCCTGCGCCATAGCGCTCAGCGCTCCAACGTCAGGGCGGCAGTTCCGTCGCTCTTGACGTTATGGACCCAAGCAAAAGCCCGTTTGCGGAAATTCTTTTCCTCGGACGGGCATTTTTTTGGTATACGAACATGCCGTTCTCATGGACTGTGTGCCGCTTGATACACTTTCCGACCGCCGGCATGCAATCCTGCCGGCCATGTGCTTCACAACTCTTCAAATCTCCAAGATTCCGCCATGATCAGCGCCTTTGACATCTATAAGATCGGTATTGGTCCCTCGAGCTCGCACACCGTCGGGCCCATGAAGGCCGGTGCTGCCTTTCTCAGCGAGCTCGTTGAGAAAAATCTGCTCGAGCAGACGGCACGCATTCAGGTGGACGTCTACGGGTCGCTCTCGCTTACCGGCCGCGGTCACCATACGGATCTCGCTGTCATCCTCGGGCTGGAAGGCTATTTGCCTGAGACCGTGCCGCTCGAAGAGATTGCATCAATCATCAAGCGGGTGGAGCAAGACGAACGCATTGATTTGGGCCGCCGCCATGAAGCGGTGTTTCTCAGGGCTTCGGGGCTGGTCTTTCATGCGGAATTTCTGCCTAAGCATGAAAACGGCATGAAGATTTCTGCCTGGGATGATGCCGGCAGACTGCTCTATTCGAATACCTACTATTCGATCGGAGGCGGCTTCATCGTTGATGAGGCGCATTTTGGTTTGGAGCCGCCTGCTGAAAAGCCCGTGCCTTACCCCTATAAGAATGCTGCGGAACTGCTCGCCGCCTGTGAAAGAACGGGGCTTTCCATTTCCAGTCTGGCGATGGAAAACGAATTGGTGTTTCATACGCGCGAAGAAATCTACGCGCACTTTGCGCGAATTCGCGAAGTGATGGAAGAGGCCATTGCGCGAGGCATTCATACTGAAGGGCTGTTGCCCGGGCCGCTGAGGGTGCAGCGCCGCGCCCCAGCGCTTAACCGTGTGCTCGAGTCGACCGCACGTCTCTCTGTGGATCCGATGGCGGTGCTCGATTGGATCAACATGTTTGCGCTTGCGGTGTCCGAAGAAAACGCTGCCGGCGGCCGTGTGGTTACAGCGCCCACCAACGGTGCCTGCGGCGTGATTCCGGCCGTGCTCGCATACTGGGCAAAGTTTATCGGCGAGCCCAAGCCCGAACCCTGCCTGCGCTTCTTCCTGGCTTCAGCTGTAATCGGCGGGCTCTTCAAAAGAAATGCCTCCATTTCCGGCGCAGAAGTGGGCTGCCAAGGCGAGGTGGGAGTTGCTTGTTCGATGGCGGCAGCCGGTCTTGCAGAAGTAATGGGCGGTTCGCCCTCGCAAGTGGCAATGGCTGCCGAAATCGGCATGGAGCATTCGCTCGGGCTCACCTGTGATCCGGTGAACGGTCAGGTGCAGGTGCCCTGCATTGAACGCAATGCCATTTTTGCCGTTAAAGCTGTGAATGCCGCTCGTATGGCGCTTCGGCGCACGAGTGCACCGCGCGTGCCGCTCGATGAAGTCATTAAAACGATGTATGAAACCGGCAAGGACATGAACGCCAAATACCGGGAAACGAGCCGCGGCGGACTTGCGAAAATTCTGCGCTGCGAGTGATTTGGCAGCGCTTTCAGCTTGCGGCGGCTTCTTAAGCCGCCGCAGTGCTTCGTGAGGCTTAAAGCTTTTCGCTCTGCGCGGCCGCAGGCTCTTCCGCAGCAGAGGCTTGCTCTGCAGCATTGGCAAGCGCAATGACTGGGCGCTTAAGCCAGGCCGAGAAGAGCGCAATGCCGACGGCAAGCAGAAGCGGCCCGAGGATGAGGCCGAGGAAGCCGAAGGCGAGCACGCCGCCGAATACGCCGAGAAAGATGAGCGCGATCGGCATTGAAGTGCCGCGGGCAATCAAGAGCGGCTTGATGAAATTGTCTACGCTTGAGACGGCAAGCGTTCCCCAAAGAACGAGGAACGCCGCCATGCCAAGTTCCCCTTTGCTCCAAAGCCAGACGGCTGCCGGCAGCCAGATGAGCGGAGGGCCGATTGGAATGACAGAGAGCACACAGACGGCAAAGGACAAGATGAGTACGCCCGGAACCCCTGCAATCCAAAAGCCGATGCCGGCAACAAGTCCTTGACCAATGGCAGTGCCCACGATTCCGAAGACTACTGAACGCGTAGTGTTGACGAGAATCTTGGTGATTTCTTCGGCAATCCCGCCCGAAACGCGTTCAACCACGGCCGAAATGCGGTCGGCAAACCACGAACCGTCGCGATAGAAGAAGAACACGATGAAAGTCACGAAGGCGAGCTGCATGACGCCCGAGCCAACGTTGACTGCGGCGTTAAGCACCCACGTGGAAAGCGGCTCGAGAATGCGCTGCATCGTGTGCGCAAAGGTCTGCGGGTCGATGGCTGAAACGAGTTCTCCGTAAAGCCAGTCGCCCGCATAAGGGATGCTCTGCACGGCCTGGAGAATCGGCAGCGGGTCCTTAAGCCAGGCCGCTGCGGCCTGCACCCCGCGGGGCACCTGCTGCGCCAAGGCGACAAGCAGGAAGGAGAGCGGGATGAGCACCAGCACCACAATCGACAAAACCATCACCGAAGCCGCGGCGGTAGAGGACTGCCGCATGCCGCTGCGCAGTTTTTTGAAAACCGGCCAGGTTACGACTGCAAGTACGGCAGCAATCAGAATGGCTGTCAGGAACGGTTCGAGCACTAGGTAGCAGCCGACGGCTACCACGACCATAAAAACGATCCGAATGATGAGGTCGATGCGTTCTGTGAAGCCTTCTGAAAACCGTTTGGGAATTTGAGCGACGAAATCGCCGCGCGCTCGCTTGGCGGCAGCAGATCGAGCAGCGCTCCTTCTGCGTTCTGCTGCGCCGGGGGCCGGCTGCTGGTCATCGGTCATGGCGGATTCCTTGGTTTGAGTGCTCGAAGCCGTCGAGATCAGCGCAAAAGTGCAGGTTCGTTAAGCGGCACGCAGCCATTCAGGCGAAGCTTCTTCATCTGCTCGCGCAGCGCTTCCACCGCCGCCATGCGGGTGAAGCTCTTGCGCCAGACGAGCACAACGCGGCGCGTCGGCGTGGGATTTTTGAACGGAATGATCTTCACAGTGTTGGAAAGCCCCGCAAGATAGGGCACAGCCGACGACGGCAGCACGGTGATGCCCAGCCCTTGAGCGACCATGTGGCAGATCGTCTGCAGACTAGAGCCTTCAACGGTGCGCTGCACAGTGGAGGCCGAAGCCTGGAAGCGCGCCATGGTGGGGCAGATGCCGAGAATTTGATCACGGAAGCAGTGGCCGGTGCCGAGCAGAAGCATCGTCTGGTCTTTGAGCTCATCGGGCCCGACATAGGAGCGGTTCACCCAAGGGTGATGCGCGGGTACGGCTACGACCATGTTCTCTTCATAGATCTCTTGGGTCATGAAGCCTGTGTCGGAGAGCGTGTTGGCGGTGACGGCCACATCAATCTGCCCCGAGCGAAGTTTGTTGAGCAGCTCAGAAGTGAAGTTCTCTTCAAGGAAGAGCGGCATTTTGGGCGTGGCAACGGTCATCGCACTGATGAGCTCAGGCAGAAGATAGGGCGCAATCGTATAAATCACGCCGAGGCGCAGCGGTCCCGAGAGCGGATCCTGGCCGCTGTGGGCAATGTCAATGATGCGGCGGCTTTCTTCGAGCACCTTCTGGGCTTGAGCAATCACTTGAGAGCCGATGGGCGTGACGGCAATGTCGTTCGAACGACGTTCGAAGAGCGTGACGCCAAGTTCTTCTTCGAGCTTTTTGATGGCTACCGAAAGAGAAGGCTGGCTCACGCAGCAGCTTTCTGCAGCGCGGCCGAAGTGCCGTTCCCGCGCGACAGCGATAACGTATTTCAGTTCAGTGAGTGTCATGATGGAAATGTTGGGAAGGTGTTTAAAAATCAGTATCTAATCAGCCGCGCTCAGGCTTTTAAGAGCTCCGCTTTAGCGGAAAACCACCTTGCGGCGTGGCGCGCGGCTTGTTCGGGGTATTGCTTGAGCATCAGGTCGGCCGTGCGTGAAGCTGTCTCAAGGAGCTCAGCGTCGGAATCCAGATCGGCAAACTGAAGCATCGGCATGCCGGACTGCTGTTCGCCGAGAAATTCCCCCGGACCGCGCAGCTCAAGGTCGCGCCGGGCAATTTCAAAGCCGTCATTGCTTTCTCGGATGATTTTCAGGCGTTCTTTGCCCGTTTCGGAAAGATTGCCGTCAAAAAGCAGCACACAGGCGGCAGCCCCGCCGCCGCGGCCGACGCGTCCTCGAAGCTGGTGGAGCTGAGCAAGGCCGAAGCGCTCTGCATGCTCAATAATCATCAGCGTGGCGTTAGGCACGTCGACCCCCACCTCGATCACCGTTGTAGCGACTAAAAGCTCAATGCGCCCGGCGGCAAAGTCCGACATCACCGCTTCCTTTTCAGCAGCGCTCATGGCGCCGTGCAGGAGACCCACGCGAACGTGCGGAAGCCTGGCGGCAAGTTCTTCGGCGCATCGCGACGCAGGCGTGAGGTCCAGCATTTCGCTTTCCTCAATCAGCGGGCAGACCCAATACACCTGCCGTCCCTTGCTGACGGTATCGTTGACAACGGCGAGAACGGCATCGCGTCGGTCCAGACGAACGAGTTTGGTGGCAACTGGTGTTCGGCCCGGCGGGAGTTCGTCGATCACGGATACATCAATGTCGGCGAAATAGCTCATGGCGAGCGTTCGCGGAATGGGCGTAGCGGAAAGCATCAGAAGATGCGGACGCCGTCCGTCCGGCATGAGGCGCGTGAGCGCTAAGCGCTGCTCAACGCCGAAGCGATGCTGCTCGTCGACAATCGCGAGGCCGAGTGCCTTGAAGGCAACGCCCTCTTGAATGAGCGCATGCGTGCCGATAACAAGCTGAGCCTCGCCGGACGCGGCAGCGGCCAGTGCGGCGGCCTTTTCCGAGGCTTTGAGACGGCCGGTAAGGCGCGCGATTTTCACGCCGAGCGGCTCAAGCCAGCGGGCGATTTTCTCCAAATGCTGGTCGGCGAGAATTTCCGTCGGCGCCATTAAGGCGGCCTGCCGTCCGGCTTCAATCGCGCGAAGCGCCGCCAAGGCGGCAATGACGGTCTTGCCGCATCCGACATCTCCCTGAACCAAGCGGTGCATGGGACGAGGCTCGGCAAGATCGTGCGCGACCTCATCCCACACGCGGGTTTGGGCCCGTGTGAGCGCGAAAGGCAGCGCATTGAGAAAGGCAGTCGTGAGCTTTGCGGCCGAATCGGTGAGTGCTGGGGCACTTTCCTGCCCCACGGCTGCGCGCAGTTGCTTAAGCGTGATCTGCTGGGCGAGGAGCTCGTCGAATTTAAGCCGCTGCCAGTGCGGATCCGTACGGTTCATCAGCGGTTCGTGGGGCGCATCGGCAGGCGGATGGTGGAGGTACTCAAGCGAAGCTTTTAGGCCGGGGAGCTGCAGCGCTGCGGCAACTTCCGCCGGCAGCGGATCATCCATCCCCATCAGATCGAGAAGCGCACGGTTGATGCGCTTTCTCAGCCAGGTTTGCTGAACCCCTTCGCCGAGCGAATAAACCGGCGTGAGTGAAGAAGGAAGCGCCTCTTCACCGGCCACGGGCTTCTTGAGTTTGGGATGAATGAGTTCAAGGCCGCCGGAATAGGCTGCACGGGGTTCGCCGAAAGCCCGCAGCGTTGTCCCGATGGTGAGCAGCGAGCGCGTCGTCGGGTAGTAGTGGATGAAGCGAAGCGTCACCCTTCCGGTTTGGTCAGCGAGTTCAGCCACGAGCTGCGGACCGCGGGCCGTTGAAATGGTGCTCGAACGCACCACTTCCCCCTGAATTTGAGCCGTTTCCCCCGCCTGCAGGAGACCGATCGGATCAATGCGGGTTTCGTCCTCATAGCGCAGCGGCAGATGCAGCACGAAATCCCAGTCAGAGACAAGTCCCAAGCGCTTGAGACGCACCGGCAGCGGGTCAAGCTTGCCGCTCTTGATCTCGCCCGCTGGACGAGAGCCTCCTCGGCGCACAGAGACGGCTGAAGAGGATTCGGCGGCTGGCCGGGCATGAGGACGCGGCGGCATGGGAGCGGGGGCCTTCACGTTCAGAAGGGCTGACCGATGCGGTCGACGATTGCCTCAATTTCAACGAGGCCGCCCTTCGGGAGCGCCGCCACAGCAATGCAGGAGCGGGCAGGGAAAGGCGCCGGCACAAAGGTTTTCATGGCTTTGTTGACGGCGTCGAAATTGGCCATGTCGGTCAGGAAGATCGTTATTTTGACGATATCGGCCATTGTGAGGCCGGCTTCCGTGATGACTGCACGCAGATTCTTGAAGGCCTGCACCGCTTGTTCTTCAATGCCGTCAGCCAATTTCCCCGTGGCCGGATCAATGCCGAGCTGCCCCGAGCAGTAAAGCGCAATCTGCGTGAAGGCGCCCTGGCTGTACGGGCCAATGGCGGCGGGAGCGTAATCCGTCTGAACGATACGGTTGGCCATTTGAATTCTCCTCTTATGAGTGCTTTCGAGAGCACCTGGAAAAAAGTTCTGATGCTTGATTCTATCGATTTTGGGGAGTTAATAGAGGTCCTGGTTATGAATGTTGTTAAGCTCAAACTATTTATGACCCATGATGCGATCTAAGCGAAATGTCGAAAGGCATATCTCGTTAGGGTTTTCCGAAGAGATTTATAAAATGTATTCCTAAAAATAATTTATTGATATTGAATTAGAATTGAAATTTGAATAAATATAGGTAAAAAGACTTATATTCGTAAAGAAAAACCGAACAAACTGTTCGGTGAGTAATGCTGAGGTGATATTAACGTAAATACCTACCTATAAACGAGTATCGATGCTGTAGACCGCTCCTGCCTGTATCAGAGTCGTCATAATTTTATTATTTATATGAAATAAAAGGAATAAATTAGAATATTTCGGTATTCTCCCGCAGAGAGGGATGGCTTTAAATGCCAAGCTTTACTAGGGGTTTATACGAATATTTCTAGGGATGGGTCGACGGCTAAACTGCGCGCCGACGACTCAATACTTATCCGTTAGAAATAGATCGGAAGGCCAAGGGGAATCCACGGGTTCTTTGCGTTGGAATAAGCAATTAACGCAGTCTGAACGTAAAACACAGTGTTCCCAGATGCGACAGGTTGTTAGACTTCTAGGTAGAAGATCTTAGAGACCCAACAGCTTCGCGCAGACCGTTCAGGATCCGTTCGGCGGAAAAAGAAAGGGTTGCCGCAGAAACGCCGTCAGGAATGGCTTCGGATGCCTTGAGTTTGACTGAGCCGCTCGAAGGAGAACAGCGACTCAGGTGAATTGGGCGCAGATGTTTTCATTCCTCCCTAAGCGTCTTCCGGGTTCTAGCCGCGGGGCTTCATCATGATGCCTCGGGCTTTGATGTCCTCCTTGGGTGCGAGTCCCAGAAACGGAACGTCGACAATGCGCTTTAAGACCTGTATAGGAAGTTTTCCCCGCTTCCAATACAGAAGCTCCGTTCAGACGAACGAGGGCAAATGCGGCGGCGGCGAAAACCAACGGGAATAGGCTCAAAAAGCCGGAGCGGTTCTGCGGACGGCCTCAAAAGAAGGCAGACGCAGGGCTTCTTAGAAGACTGGGCGGATGCGCAGACAGGAGCTGCGTTCCGATCCTCCCGCCTAATAGGCGGGATTTCCGAGGAAAAACTCATGAAAATCATTTACACCGACGTGCTGGTCATCGGCGGCGGCCTTGCTGGACTCCGCATGGCTGTTGCTGCCAAGCGCCGCGGTCACGACTCGATCGTCCTTTCCCTCGTTCCGCCGAAGCGCAGCCACTCCAAGGCTGCTCAGGGCGGTATGCAGGCATCGCTCGGCAACGTGATCAAAGGCTTGGGCGACAATGAAGACGTCCACTTCGGCGATACGGTCCGCGGTTCGGACTGGGGCGCTGATCAGGAAGTCGTCCGCATGTTTGTGAACACCTCGCCCAAGGCTGTGCGCGAACTCGCCGCCTGGGGCTGTCCCTGGAGCCGCATCACCCCGGGCGACCGTCAGGTGATCATCAACGGTGAAAAGGTCACGATTACCGAACGCAAGGAAGCTGCGGGTCTCGCCAATCAGCGCGACTTCGGCGGCACGAAGAAGTGGCGTACCTGCTACGTCTCCGACTGTACCGGCCACGCCATGCTCAACGTGGTGTCCGACCGCCTCATCGCAGAAAAGGTTCCGGTGATCGAACGCGTTGAAGCGCTTCGTCTCATTCACGACGGCAAGCGCTGCTACGGCGCCATCGTCCGCGACCTGATCACGGGCGAACTGATGGCCTACGTGGCCAAGGCCACGGCCATCGCCACCGGCGGTGCCGGCCGTATCTACCGCGTTACGACGAACGCGGTCATTTGCGACGGCGTGGGTTACGACCTGGCGCTCACCACCGGCGTTGCCTCGCTTTCGAACATGGAAGCCATTCAGTTCCACCCGACGGGCATCTTCCCGGCCGGCATTCTGGTGACGGAAGGCTGCCGCGGTGACGGCGGTCTGCTCCGCGACGTTGACGGCTACCGCTTCATGCCGGACGTGGAACCGGAAAAGAAGGAACTCGCCTCCCGCGACGTGGTTTCCCGCCGCATGGAAGAACGCATTGCCATGGGCAAGGGCGTCAAGACCAAGTACGGCGAACACCTCTGGCTCGACATCACGCTGCTTGGCGAACATCACATCAAGCATAAGCTTCGTGAAGTTTACGAAATCTGCCACTACTTCCTCGGCGTTGACCCGACGAAGGAATGGATTCCGGTTCGTCCGGCCCAGCACTACACGATGGGCGGCGTCCGCACGAACCCGACCGGCGAATCTCCGCAGCTCAAGGGCCTCTTCGCTGCCGGCGAAGCCGCCTGCTGGGATATGCACGGCTTCAACCGCCTCGGCGGCAACTCGGTTGCTGAAACCGTCGTCGCCGGCATGATCGTCGGTGAATTCATCGCCGACTTCTGCGAAAAGCCCGAAAACGGCATTGATATCCCGACCTCGATCATTTACGAGTCGCTCGCCAAGGTTCAGAACGAACTCAACGGCTTCATTAAGTGCACCGGCAATGAAGACGCCGTCAAGCTGCGCACCCGCATGCAGGAAGTGATGACGACCAAGATCGGCATCTTCCGCCGCGGCAAGGATATGGAAGAAGCGGTGACGGAACTCGAAGAGCTCTACAAGCGCTCCTTCAACATCCCGGTCAAGGACGTCGTGGGCAACAACCCCGAACTCGTCTATGCCTACCGCACCCGCTCGATGCTGCGCGTCGCTTTGACGGTCGCCTACGGCGCTCTCAATCGTCAGGAATCCCGCGGCGCTCACTACCGCGAAGACTTCTCTGTTCGCGATGACGTCAAGTGGCTCAACCGCACGATTGCGACCTGGAAGGACGGTGATACGCTGCCGACCCTTTCGTATCAGCCGCTCGACATCAGCAAGATGGAACTTCCCCCGGGCTTCCGCGGCTACGGCGTGAAGAACTACATCGAGAACCCCGAATCTGCCAAGCGTCAGGCTGAAGTTGATGCTATCCGTCAGAAGATGGAAGCCGAAGGCAAGGATCGCTGGGCCATTCAGGACGCGATCATGCCGTATCAGCACCTGCTGCCCAAGCGTCTGCTGGGCCGCAACGAACGCATCGACGAACCGCTGAACGACTAATTTGGAGCTGGTAACAAAAATGACCCAAGAAGCTCAGAAGACCCCGGCGGCTCCCGCCGCCCCGGCCGCTCCCGCTGCCAAGAAGCAGCACCGCATGCTCAAGATCAGCATCCTGCGCTACAACCCGCAGGATCCTGACAGCGTTCCGCACATGCAGACGTACGAGCTCCAGGAATCGGACTCGATGACGCTCTTCATTGCGCTCAACGATCTGCGCAACGAGCAGGATCCGACCCTGCAGTTCGACTTCGTTTGCCGCGCTGGTATTTGCGGCAGCTGCGCCATGCTGATCAACGGCAAGCCCGGCCTCGCCTGCCGTACGCTTACCAAGGATCTGCCGACGGAATTCACGCTCGCCCCCTTGCCTGCGTTCGAACTCATCGGCGACCTTTCGGTCAACACCGGCAAATGGATGCGCAACATGTCCGAACGCATGGAAACGTGGGTTCACATGAAGAACGAAGAAATCGACCTTCGCAAGAAGGAAGTGCCGATGGACCCGCAGCTCGCCGAAGACATCTACGTTCTCGACCGCTGCGTGGAATGCGGCTGCTGCATCGCCGGCTGCGGTACGGTGCGTGTCCGTCCGGACTTCATCGGTGCCGTGGGCATCAATAAGATTGCCCGCTTCCGCCTTGACCCGCGCGACGAACGCAACGACGCTGACTACTACGAAGTGGTCGGTGACGAGTCCGGCGTGTTCGGCTGCATGTCGCTGCTCGCCTGCCATGACTTCTGCCCGAAGGATCTGCCCCTTAAGACCCAGATCGCCTTCATCCGTCGCAAGATGGCTGAGCAGGGTATGGGGAATTACGATAAGGTCCTGCCGACGCAGAAGAAATCTATTCCCATCAAGCCGATTACGCAGTAATATTTAGTTATTCGGTAGGTGCCCGAGCTCTGATAAGCAGATTCCCTTAGCTTAGAAGAGCTCGGACCCGAAAGAAAACACCTTTTGATTCGGTGGACCAACGAGTTTCTACGTAGAAATTCGACTGAATCCAAAGGTTCAACACAAAGCGGATGAAAGCGGACCCAAACGCAGAAATCTCGCTTAGGACATATTGAGGAGCATATACATGTCCCGTATTGAAAACGACTTCCTTGGTTCCCTCGAGATCCCTGATGACGTCTACTACGGCGTCCAGACGATGCGCGGCAAGCAGAATTTCCACATCACGGAAATGCCGATGTCGCAGGAACCGTTCTTTGCCATCGCCTTCGCTTATGTGAAGAAGGCCGCTGCGCTCACGAACAAGGAACTCGGCACGATCCCGGCTGATGTTGCCGATGCGCTCGTGTGGGCCTGCGACCAGCTCATCGCCGGCAAGTACAACGATCAGTTCGTCACGGACTGGCTCCAGGGTGGTGCCGGCACGTCCACGAACATGAACTGCAACGAAGTTATCTGCAACCTCGCTTGCGAACACCTCGGCCTCGCAAAGGGTGACAAGAAGGTCTCCCCGAACGACCACGCCAACTTCGGCCAGTCGACGAACGACACGTATCCGACGGCTCTTCACCTTTCGCTGATCCTTCGCTCCAACGTCCTCGTGAAGGCCGTTGAAGACCTCGTCGCCAGCTTCTACAAGCAGGCTGAAAAGACGAAGGATGTCCTCAAGATGGGCCGTACCCACCTGCAGGACGCCGTTCCGATGTCCTTCGCTCAGGAATTCCACGGCTGGGGCACCACGATCGGCGACGAAATCAAGACGATCCGTGAAGCTCAGGAACACCTCAAGGTCGTGAACCTCGGCGCCACCGCCATCGGCACGACGGTTACCTGCCATCCGGAATACCCGGCCAAGGCTGTCAAGCGCCTCGCCGAACTGACGGGCATCCCGTTCGTCAACAGCGACGACCTGATCGCCGCCACGTCCGACTGCGGCGCCTATGTCGCCCTCTCGTCGGCCTGCAAGAGCCTCGCCGTCAAGCTCACGAAGGTCTGCAATGACCTGCGTCTCCTGGCCTCCGGCCCGCGTACCGGCCTTGGCGAAATCGTTCTGCCCCAGCTCCAGCCGGGCAGCTCGATCATGCCGGGCAAGGTCAATCCGGTTATCCCGGAAGTGACGAATCAGGCTGCGTTCCTCGCCATCGGTCTCGACACCTCCGTCATGCTTGCCGCCTCCGCCGGCCAGCTTGAACTGAACGTGATGGAACCGGTCATCTCCTTCGCTCTGTACATGCAGATGAAGGTTCTGACGAACTCCTGCAACGCTCTGCGTGAAAAGTGCATTGACGGCATCGTCGTCAACGCCAAGCACTGCGAAGACCTCGTGATGGGCTCGCTCGGCATCATCACGGTTCTCAAGCCCCACTTCGGCTACAAGCCCTGCGCGAACATCGCTCGCGAAGGCTTCCTCACCGGCAAGTCCCTGCATGAACTCATCGTCGACGAAAAGAAGATGCTCACGCAGGAACAGTGGGACAAGGTCTTCACGCACGACAACCTGATCAACCCGAAGTTCGAACAGTAATCGGGTGACGTCCGGGCGCAAGATCCGGAAATAGAACACTGCGGCCGCTCCTGGCGGAACGGCCGCAGGTTCAAATACCACCAAAGCGGGATTCTCAGGTACTCAGATATCCGTAAAAGGATCGAGGACAGACAGTCTCCGCTCCTCTGATGCAAGCTGCAGCGGCCAATAGAGCCAATTAATGAAGCAGCGGCAGACGGGGTTTCTCATCCATGCCTGGAGGCATTATGGATATCATGCTCATTCTCCAGATCATCGTCCTTTTGGGCGCGATCTTCCTCGGTGTTCGCTTGGGCGGCATCGGCATCGGTTATGCCGGCGGCGCCGGCGTTCTCGTACTTGGTCTGATTCTCGGTATGAAGCCGGGCAACATTCCTTGGGACGTGATTCTGATCATCGCATCGGTGATCGCAGCTATTTCGGCGATGCAGCTCGCCGGCGGTCTGGACTATCTTGTTCAGATTGCTGAACGCATCCTGCGCAGCAACCCGAAGTACATCAACTACCTCGCTCCTGTCGTGACCTATGTGCTGACGATTTTCGCCGGTACGGGTCATACGGCCTTCTCGATGATTCCGGTTATCGTTGAAGTCGCTAAGGAACAGAAGATTCGTCCCTGCTGCCCGCTCTCGATCGCCGTCGTGGCTTCGCAGATCGCCATTACCGCTTCCCCGGTTTCCGCCGCCGTGATTTACATGTCCGGCGTGCTTGAACCGTTCGGCTGGTCCTACCCGGCTCTGATCGGCATTTGGCTCGTTACCACGTTTGCCGGCTGCATGCTGACGGCCTTCGTCATGACGAAGATCCAGAACATGGATCTGGAAAGCGATCCGGTCTACAAGGAACGTCTTGCCAAGGGTCTCGTCAAGATTGGTCAGGGTGCCGCTCACACGGAACTCAAGCCTTTTGCCAAGCGCTCCGTCGGCATCTTCCTGATCGGCGTGCTCTTCGTGGTGCTCTATGCGTCCGCTATTTCGCCGGCCATCGGTCTGATCAGCCCCGTCATCGTTCCTCGTGACGCCGCCATCATGTCCCTGATGCTCCTCGTTGCAACGCTCATCACGATTTGCTGCAAAGTTGACATCTCTGACATCGCCTCTGAAAGCTCGGTCTTCAAGTCCGGTATGGTTGCCTGCGTCTGCGTGCTCGGCGTTGCCTGGCTCGGCGACACGTTTGTGTCCGGCCACACGGCTGAAATCAAGACGTTCGCTGCTGACACCGTTGTTGCCTATCCGGCTCTGCTTGCTGTCGTGTTCTTCTTCGCGGCCATGCTCCTGTACTCGCAGGCGGCTACCGCTAAGGCCATCACCCCGGCCATCGTTGCTGCGCTCGGCATCACCGCCGCCAACCCTGGCGATTCCGGCATGCTCGTCGCTTCGTTCGCTGCTGTGTCTGCTCTGTTCGTTCTGCCGACCTATCCGACCCTTCTGGGCGCGGTCCAGATGGACGACACCGGCACGACCCGCATCGGCAAGTGGGTGTTCAACCACGCCTTCTTCATCCCGGGTGTCCTCGCGATCGTCTTCTCGGTTGCTCTGGGCTTCCTCGCGATCAGCATCTTCTAATCAGCTTTGCCTGAATAGATAGTTAGTGCGAAATCGGGATTCTCTTCGGAGGGTCCCGATTTTTTTGTCCGGCAGCCTAAATATAGGTGATAACCCGCTCCCATTTATATGTTGAATCGCTCTGACGGGCTGTCTTGACTTATTTTGGGTTTTCATTAAAATTAATTTTCTCAGTGCGGGAGTAGCTCAGTTGGTAGAGCGCAACCTTGCCAAGGTTGAGGTCGCGAGTTCGAGACTCGTCTCCCGCTCCAGATACAAAAGAAGGGAAACACTGAGCAGTTTCCCTTTTTTCGTATGTGGTCCCAGAATGACGGAACTGGTAGACGTAGCGGACTTAAAATCCGCCGCCCCTAAACGGGCGTACGGGTTCGATTCCCGTTTCTGGGACCAAACCGAAATCCCGAGCCGATCTTAGCGGTTCGGGATTTTTTATGACTTCTCCAAAATGCTCGGCGGCGTATTCCGTCCCGGCCTGCTCGCAAAGGCACCGTACCCCAGCAGGAGCAAGAGATTTCGGATTTTCTTTGGAATCTCATGAGGGATGCATAAACGGGGCGGCTTTGTCTCCGATCGGGCGTGAACATAAAGGCTGGGCGGCATCAGGCCAGTAAATGCTTGCAGAGCAGATTGCTGCAGGATGGAGGGCTAAGGAAGAGCGATAGAGGCTGGGTGAAGCCAAAATTGAAACTAAAGTCTCGCTCGAATTTGAAATGCGCCGGTGAAGTCCATTTCATTGCATGCCGCGACGTACTCTGCTGTGCCGTAGCCCAAGGGAAAGAGGTGGGGTGATGGTTAGCAGCGATGTCAGCAAGGGGGTTCGGGAGCGTCAGGATCTCTGCAATGGGTCGGCTAATAAAGACCGTAACAAACTTGGCAGAAATGGCTTAGTCCGCACGTTTGATAATCGTCAGCATCCAACAGTAGTTTCTCCTACGATGGATTCCATCGAACCAACGCCCGCGGGCAAAGACAGAGAACACCATGAAATTTGACGCCATCATTATTGGTTTTGGCAAAGCCGGAAAGACCTTAGCGGGATTCTTGGCACAGAAAGGCGAAAAGGTTGCCCTGATCGAGCGCTCCGAAAAGATGTACGGCGGCACCTGCATCAATATCGGCTGTATCCCAACCAAGACGCTCGTGCATTCGGCACACCTTGCGCGCCGTGATGTTTCCTGGCAAGAAAAGCAGGAATACTTCCGTGCGGCGATGGAGCGTAAAGACGCCGTCGTAAGCTTTCTGCGCGAAAAGAATTATGAAAAGCTTGCCCATGATCCCAACGTGACTATCTTCCTGGGCGTGGGTTCGTTTGCAGGGAAAAATGCGGTCGAGGTACGCAGCAAGGATTCGGCGGTCACCTTGGAGGCCCCCAAGATCTTTATCAATACGGGTTCGGAAACTGTCATCCCGGATATCCCCGGCATTGCAGGGAATCCGCACGTCTTTACGAGTACGGCGCTTTTAGATCTCAAGGAACTGCCGCAGCGTCTCACCGTCGTCGGCGGAGGCTACATTGGGCTCGAATTCGCTTCAATGTTTGCTTCCTTCGGCACGCAGGTCACGGTGCTCGAGAAGGGCGCCCAAGTATTGCCGCGCGAAGACCGCGATATTGCCGCAGCCGTGCAGGACGTCTTGGAAAAGAAAGGCGTGCAGTTTAAGACGCAGGTGAATGTGACCCAGATTGACGGCGGCACCGTGATCTATGAAGACCGTGCCGCTCAAGAAAAAGTTCGTCTTGAAGGGGACGCGGTGCTTTTGGCGGCTGGCCGCCGTCCGAACACCGAAGCGTTAGAACTTGCAAAGGCGGGTGTTGGAGTCAATGCGCGCGGAGCCATCGTGGTCGACGAATACCTGCGCACCACCAACCCGCAGGTTTACGCCTTGGGCGACGTTAAGGGCGGGCCGCTCTTCACCTATATCTCCCTTGATGACTTCCGCATTGTGTGCAGCAGTCTGTATGGTGGCGGAGACCGCAGGATTTCCGACCGCGAGCCCGTGAGCTCAACGGTCTTTATCGATCCGCCGCTCGCGCACATTGGGCTTACGGCCGAAAAGGCGCAGTCTTTAGGGCGTCGCATTAAGGTCAACACCTTGCCCGTAGCGGCCATTCCGCGCGCCAGAACGCTCAATCAGGCCGAAGGGCTCTTTAAGATCGTGGTGGATGCCGACACCCAGGAAATTTTGGGCTGCACGCTTTTTGGGCCGGAAGCCGGGGAGGTCATCAACACCGTAGCGGCGGCCATGAAGACGGGGCAAAAGTACACGTTCCTGCGCGACTTCATCTTCACGCACCCGAGCATGAGTGAAGCGCTCAACGACCTGGCAAACTTCTGAGGAACGCCAAAAGCAAAGCGCCGTTTTCGTGCTGAGGGCGGCGCTCCGCGTTTGGGGCAGAAAGTCCAAAAGCAAGCAGGCCTCTAGAGTCTGATGCGGTCGTCCGCATTGGGAACCCGCTCAACGGTACGTGAAAATCGACCTTTGCTTGACAAAATCCCGTAGCTTCGTATAATTCGCATTCTTCGCTGGAAATGCGGGAGTAGCTCAGTTGGTAGAGCGCAACCTTGCCAAGGTTGAGGTCGCGAGTTCGAGACTCGTCTCCCGCTCCAGATTTCCGGGAAGGAGGGCAGATGCCCTCCTTTTTTATTGGACTGAACTCTTCGAACCTAAAAAAAGATGCTTTTTGCATGAGGTTCTTCAGGGGATTTGGTACAATCCGCCGCTTGCCGTCCTGTCAATTTAGACGGCGGCGCAATCATGGAATTCCGTGTTCTGGAACGAGTGCCTGGTCACGGAAGTAATTTAGTTCGACACTCGCTTATACCTACGTGGGGTTTGCCATGGCTGTTCAGCAGAATAAGAAATCGGTCGCCCGTCGCGGCAATCGTCGTGCTCATGACTTTTTGAAGAATCCTCCGACGGCTGTCGAAGCGACGACCGGCGAAGTCCATCGCCGTCATCACATCAGCCCGACGGGCTTCTATCGCGGCAAGAAGGTCATCGCGACGAAGCAGGACGAATAAGTCCGCACCGAACAAACCGGTACGCTTCTGCAGCGTTAATGAACCTCGCGCGAGATGCCGCGCGCACCCCACGGTGAAAGTGCTCTTTGCAAAAGGTTTCAGTTTAACGTCAGGGAGTCTCGAAGGCCAAGAGCTTCTGAAGGAAGCGGCCGGGGCGATTCGAAAAGAAGGGGATCCAGAAGTGGGTCCCCTTTTTCATACCTGCCGAATCCGGTTAAAGTCATGGCTGAGGTTGCGCTGCTGTATGGCGCAAATGAGTTACGCCGTGTGGTTGAAAAAACGGACTTCAAACGCAGGCTTTAAATCGGTAAGATCCAACGTTCACGCGACTTGTCTATAAGGACGGCTCATGTCAGCCAAATACTCCCGCATCATTTCCACGGGGTCCGCGCTTCCTGCGGCCCGCATCACCAATGAGGACCTTGCCCGACGGCTCGCTGCCGACGGCATTGAAACTTCTGATGAATGGATTCGTACGCGCACCGGCATTGAAGCTCGACGCTTCGTCAATGGAACGACGGAAACGACTACCACGCTGGCTGCCGCAGCTGCACAGAAAGCGCTTGAAGGGGGCGGCGTTGATCCCAAGACGATTGATCTGATCATTGTGGCGACGACGACGCCGGATCAGGTATTCCCGTCGACGGCAGCGGCCGTGCAGCGTTTGATCGGCGCGGCAGGGTGCGCGGCGTTTGACGTACAGGCCGTGTGCGCGGGCTTTATTTATGCGCTTAATGCCGCCGATGCCATGCTCCGTGCCGGTCCCTATCAGCGTGCGCTGGTCATCGGGGCGGAAACGATGTCGCGCGTGATCGACATGAAGGACCGCGCAACGTGCGTGCTTTTTGGCGACGGCGCGGGGGCAGTGGTGCTGGAGGCTTCGGCAAAGCCCGGCATTCTGGCCGCTCGGATGTATGCCGACGGATCGTACGATGAAAATGTGCTCGGTCTCACGGCACGGATTGACCACGGCGAACTTTGCGGGCGTCCCTATATCAATATGGACGGCCGTCAGGTCTTTAAGCTCGCCGTTGACGGATTGACGTCGTCTGCGCAGGAAGTTGCCGTCTTGGCGGGCGTGGATCCGCAGGATGTAGACGTCTACATTCCCCATCAGGCGAATCTGCGCATTATGACCATGGTGGCCAAGAAGCTCGGCATCCCCGACGAACGGATGATCAAGACCGTGTCGGAACAGGGCAACACGTCAGCGGCTTCCGTGCCGCTTGCGCTCGATGAAGCCGTGCGAAGCGGAAAGATTTCAGACGGCAGCCTGGTGCTGCTGCAGGCTGTCGGTGCCGGCATGGCCTGGGGATCGGCGATTGTGCGCTGGCGCAGCGAATAAGGCCGAGCGGCTTTGGAAGCGAATCGTCTCGAACACCAATTACGGAACCAAAGGAAAAAACTCATGCGCATTGCATTCGTATTCCCCGGCCAGGGCAGCCAGTCTGTCGGCATGCTTTCGGGCTTTGCCGACAATGCTGTCGTTGCGGACTATATGGCTCGCGCCAATGCTGCCCTCGGAGAAGATCTTGTCAAACTCATCGCGGAAGGTCCGGCGGAAGTGCTCAGCCTGACGGTGAACACGCAGCCCGCACTGCTCGCGGCCTCTGCAGCGTTTTATGAAGCTTGGATCGCTGCCGGCGGCCGTCGTCCGGATGTGATGGCCGGTCATTCTTTAGGGGAATATTCTGCGCTCACGTCAGCGGGATCATTTGCCTTTGAGGATGCCGTGAAGCTTGTGCGTTTCCGTGCGCAGGCCATGCAGGAAGCGGTGCCGGTCGGCGTGGGCGGCATGGCAGCCGTCATTGGCCTCGATGACGAAGCCGTTATTGAAGCCTGCCGTGAAGCCTCTGCCGTGGGGCCCGTGGAGCCGGTGAATTTCAATTCACCCGGGCAGGTGGTGATTGCCGGGCGCAGCGACGGCCTTGCCAAAGCGGTAGAGCTTCTTAAAGCCCGCGGCTGCCGCAGAGCCATTCCGCTCGCTGTTTCGGGGCCCTTTCATTCGAGCCTTTTGGCGCCGGCCGGTGAACGCCTTGCCAAACATTTGGCCGAAGTTAAAGTCAGCACTCCGTCGGTGCCGGTCTATGCCAACGTCACGGCAGAGCTCCACACCACCCCGGACGAAATCCGCGCGCTCCTCGCGCAGCAGGTATCGTCGGCGGTGCAGTGGACCAAGATTGTGAAGGACATGGAAGCCTCCGGCGTCACAGACATTGTGGAATGCGGACCGGGCAAAGTGCTGACGGGCCTCGTCAAGCGCATTGCGCCGGAGATCAGACTCCACGGCATCAGCAGCGAAGCGACGCTCGAGGCGACGCTCGAGGCGCTCGCAGCTTGAAGTATTCATTGAATTTTCACTTTTGATTGAGAACCAACGACATGGAAAAAATGATCTTTGCGGCGGACGCGCTCGCCGGGCAGATTTGTCTTGTTACCGGCGCGAGCCGCGGTATTGGCCGTGCGGTCTTTGAAGCATTTCTTCAGGTGGGTGCCGTCGTCATCGGCACGGCCACTTCGGACGCGGGCGCGGCTGCGCTCGACGAGGCCGGCAAAGCTTTTGAAGGCCGCGGCCGAGGCATTGTGCTCAATGTCTGTGATGCTGAAGCTTCGAAGAAGGCTGTCGACGACATCGTGGCCGAATACGGCCGCATTGATGTGCTCATCAATAATGCCGGCATTACCAAGGACGGTCTCGTCATGCGCATGAAGGACGAGCAGTGGGAGACGGTGATTGAAACCGATCTGACCGCAGCCTTCCGTCTGGCGCGCGCTTGTGTTCGCCCGATGATGAAGCAGCGTTCGGGCCGCATTATTTCCATGTCCTCGGTCGTGGGGGCGATGGGCAATGCCGGTCAGGTGAACTATGCGGCCGCCAAGGCGGGTTTGGTCGGCATGACGATGTCGCTCGCGCGGGAAATTGGTTCTCGAGGCATCACGGTCAACTGCATCGCGCCGGGCTTCATTGACACCGATATGACGAAGGATCTTCCCGAAGAGCACAAGACGGCGCTGATTGCTCAGACCGCGCTCGGTCGTCTCGGCCAAACGGATGATGTGGCCAACGCCTGCCTTTACCTCGCATCGCCCGCGGGCGCTTACGTGACGGGCATTGTGCTTCATGTGAACGGCGGCATGTACATGGGTTGATCTGCAGCGGCGACAACCGATTGGTTTTGGTAAAATTAAAAGCTAAATTCTTTTTTTAACGACCCTGTATGCTCCATCAAGCGCGGGGTTCATCTGAACGCTCAACCCCACCCGGAGAGACAATCAAATGGACGATATTGAACAGAAGGTCAAGAAGATCATTGCTGAACAGCTTGGCATCAAGGAAGAGGACATCAAGAACGAATCCTCCTTTATTGAAGATCTCGGTGCCGACAGCCTGACGACGGTTGAAATGTCGCTCGCGCTCGAAGACGCTTTCGACATCGAAATCCCCGACACCGAACAGGAAAACCTCCGTACGGTTCAGCAGGCCATCGACTTTGTCAAGGCCGCCGTCGCGAAGTAATTCGCACGTTCGGGCAGCGTCTCGAATTAAGCTGCCGCTGATCACCGCCTGAAGCTGCTCGATTGGGCTCCATACGGCGAGGCGGGCAATGAAAACGGGATCCGGCAACGGATCCCGTTTCACGTAATGAATGGGCAAAACCCCGTTTTTCTGCTAATCCGAATAGTTGTAAATTCCCCGAAATGCCTGAATACAGAAGGTAAAGGGGAAGTTTGAACGATCTCGAACCACCTATTGCACCGCATTGGCAATGCTCAGAGGCATCTCTGTGCTTGCATCGGTTTTCACTAGGGGCTTCAAGCCTTTGACTTTGAAGGAAACTGCAACATGATGAATCGCCGCGTAGTCGTTACTGGTCTCGGCCTGATCTCCCCGCTCGGCAACGATCTGGCTTCGAGCTGGGCTGCCGCGCTTGAAGGCAAGAGCGGCATCGCTCGCATCACCGGCTTTGACGCCTCGGAGTTCGGCTGCCAGATAGCGGGCGAAGTGAAGGGCTTTGATGCCGGGAAATACCTGGATGTGAAGGAAGTCCGCCGCTTTGACAAGTTCGTGCATTTCGGCGTGGGCGCGGGTCTGATGGCGCTCGAGGATTCGGGACTGGAAGTCACCGAAGAAAATGCGCCGATGATTGGCGTTGCAATCGGCGCAGGCATCGGCGGCCTGCCCTCTATCTGCGCCAATAACGACGCGATGGTGTCCCGCGGTCCGCGCCGCATTTCGCCCTTCATGATTCCCGGATGCATCATCAATATGACTTCGGGTCAGCTCGCGATTATGAAGGGACTCAAGGGCCCCAACATTGCGCACGTTACGGCCTGCTCGACGGGGCTGCATGCCATCGGCGAAGCTGCCTACATCATCGCCCGCGGCGACGCGGATGTGATGCTTGCGGGCGGCACGGAGTCGACGGTCTGCAAGCTTGGCATCGGCGGGTTTGACGCCATGCATGCCCTCTCGCGCCGCAATGACGCGCCGGAAGCCGCATCGCGGCCGTTTGACAAGGACCGCGACGGCTTTGTGATGGGCGAGGGCGCAGGCGTTCTCGTCCTCGAAGATCTGGACCACGCCAAAGCGCGCGGCGCCAAGATCTATGCAGAAATTGCCGGTTACGGTCTTTCGGGCGACGCGCATCACATCACGACGCCTTCGACCGACGGTCCGGTGCGCTGCATGCGTATGGCGCTGCGCCACGCCGGCATGAATCCCGACGAAATCGATTATCTGAATGCGCACGGCACATCCACGTCGGTGGGTGACGCCAATGAGGTGAAGGCTATTCGCGAAGTTTTCGGCGATCACGCTGCCCGCCTGGCCGTCAATTCGACCAAGTCGATGACGGGCCATCTGCTCGGCGGCGCCGGCGGTATTGAAAGCGTCTTCTCGGTGATGGCCATCCGTGATCAGGTGTCGCCTCCGACCATCAACCTCGACAACCTCGATCCGGAATGTGCCGGCGTTGACATTGTCGGCAAGACGGCGCGTCAGATGAAGATTCGCGCGGCGATGAAGAATTCGTTTGGCTTCGGCGGCACGAATTCAACCGTCATCTACAAGGCCTTTGCGGACTGAATCGGACGGAACCGCTGATTTCGAATCGTGTTCGATCCAGCAAGGTGATTTAAGAGGCTTCCGGGAACCTTTTGGGCCGGAAGCTTCTTTTTTATGATTTTGGGGCAACCGAAGCGCCGGCTGAAGAGCGGCGCTGCGGACGAGCTTTGATAAAATAATCTGTTCACGCGGAAGTCCCAATCCGCGCCCGGAACAGTCGGACTCAGGCTGGAGGCGATGACGAAGTGGCGGCCAACAACGCATTTCGTCAGACAGCTTCGCCCAAGCGGCTGCCGGACGTTTCAATGAATTCATCTTGAATCTCTCAGCACTCTGCCGTTCAGTCCGCCGGCCATTGATTCATCAATGGCCCGCTGCCGGCAGAGCTCTAAAGGGCTTCCTGAAGACCCAAAGCATTTACAACATCGACGATGCAGAACATCCGAAACTTTTCGATCATCGCCCACATCGACCATGGTAAGTCCACGCTTGCCGACCGCCTGATTCAGCGCTGCGGAGGCCTCTCCGACCGCGAAATGAGCGAGCAGGTCCTCGACAGCATGGATCTTGAGCGCGAACGCGGCATTACCATCAAGGCGCAGACGGCGTCGCTGCGCTACAAAGCGAAGGACGGTCAGATTTATGAGCTTAACCTGATCGATACCCCGGGGCACGTCGACTTTTCTTATGAAGTGAGCCGTTCGCTCTCGGCCTGCGAAGGGGCGCTCCTCGTGGTTGACGCCACGCAGGGCGTGGAAGCGCAGACGGTCGCTAACTGCTATACCGCCATTGATCTCGGTGTCTCCGTGATCCCTGTGCTCAACAAAATGGATCTGCCGAGCGCGGATCCGACAGCAGCCGCAGAGGAAATCGAAGACGTGATCGGTATTGATGCGACCGATGCGATTCCCTGTTCGGCCAAAACCGGCATGGGCGTTGACGACATTCTCGAGCGCGTCGTGCGCGATGTGCCGCCGCCCAAGGGTGATCCGCAGGCGCCGCTCCAGGCGCTCATCATCGACTCCTGGTTTGACAACTACGTGGGCGTAGTGATGCTCGTGCGCGTCGTCAACGGGACGGTGCGCCCCAAGGACAAGATCACGCTGATGGCGACCAACGCCACGCATTTGGTCGAGCAGATCGGTGTCTTTACGCCCAAGAGCAAGATGCGCGAATCGCTTTCCGCGGGCGAGGTGGGTTTCATCATCGCGGGCATCAAGGAATTGAAGGACGCTCGCGTGGGCGACACCGTAACGCTTGCGCAGAAACCGGCAGAGGAACCGCTCCCGGGTTTCAAGGCGGTGAAGCCGCAGGTGTTTGCCGGCCTCTTTCCGGTGGAATCGAATCAGTACGACGCGCTGCGCGACGCACTCACGAAGCTTCAGCTTAACGATGCGGCGCTGCGTTTTGAGCCCGAAAGCTCCCAGGCGCTCGGCTTTGGCTTCCGCGCGGGCTTCCTGGGTCTCCTGCACATGGACATCGTGCAGGAGCGGCTTGAGCGCGAGTACAACATGGACCTCATCACGACGGCTCCATCCGTCGTTTATGAGGTGCTGATGACCGACGGCGAAGTCGTGCAGGTGGAAAACCCCTCGAAGCTCCCGCCGGTCGACAAGATCGATGAGATTCGCGAGCCGATCTATACGGTGACGATTTTTGTGCCGAATGAATATGTCGGCGCAGTCATGAAGCTCTGTCAGGATAAGCGCGGTGTTCAGACCAATCTCGCCTATCACGGCCGTCAGGTGCACCTCACTTATGACCTGCCGCTCGCGGAAATCGTGCTGGACTTTTTTGACCGCATGAAGTCCCTCACCCGCGGCTACGCTTCGATGGACTATGAGTTCAAGGAATATCGTGCGGCCGACGTGGTGCGCGTTGATATCCTCATCAACGGCGATAAGGTCGATCCGCTCTCCGCGATCATGCATCGTTCGAACGCCGTGTTCCGCGGCCGAGAGCTCGTGCAGCGGCTTCGCACGCTGATTCCCCGTCAGATGTACGAAGTTTCCATTCAGGCGGCCATCGGTGCGAACATCATCGCCCGCGAGAACGTGAAGGCACTGCGCAAGAACGTTTTGGCCAAGTGCTATGGCGGCGACATCACGCGTAAGCGCAAGCTGCTCGAAAAGCAGAAGGCTGGTAAAAAGCGTATGAAGCAGGTGGGCAGCGTCGAAATTCCGCAGGAAGCCTTCCTCGCGATTTTGGAAGTTGACGAAAAGTAGTAAGCAATGGAAAGAAATGACGGTGTCAATGCTGACGAAGTCTGACTATTTCTATATACAAACAAGAACACAATCGGGCATGGAAGCACGAACCCATTTAAGGCCATGAACTTCGCACTTATTCTTTTTATTCTGACGGTCATCACCGGCATTTTTTGGATCTTTGAGCGCACGGTATTTCTGCCGCAGCGCCGCCGGAAGGCCGAGGAAGCCGCGTCGGCTTTTGAAGCGGCCAACCGCGAAGCGCTCGGACGCGGCGATGCCGCTGTCGGCGAAGATCTGCGCCGTCTGAAGGCGACGGCGCTTCGTCAGCCGTGGTGGCTCGAGTACACCGCCGGACTTTTCCCGGTCATTCTGGTCGTCTTTTTGCTGCGCAGCTTCCTTTTTGAGCCCTTTCGCATTCCGTCGGGGTCGATGCTGCCGACGCTGCATATCGGCGACTTCATTTTGGTCAATAAGTACGACTACGGTGTTCGTCTGCCGGTGCTTAACACCAAAGTGCTCGAGGTGGGCGCTCCGCAAAAGGGTGACATCATCGTGTTCCGCTATCCGATGGACGAATCCGTTGACTTCATTAAGCGCGTCGTGGCAACGCCGGGCGACCGCGTTGAATACCGCGACAAAGTGCTCTACGTGAACGGCGTCGAACAGGCCCAGTCCCGTCCGCGCGACTTTGTTGACGATTCGACGATGGTGACGCTCGAAGAGCGTACGGAAAACCTCTCTGGTCTGGAGCACTCCATCGCGGTTGACCATCGTCGGCCGAGCTGGGTGCCCATGCAGGCTGTGATGAAAAAAGAACCCACCTGCAGCTACAACGACCGCGGGTTCGTCTGCACGGTGCCCGAAGGCAAGTACTTTGCCATGGGCGACAACCGCGACAACAGTGAAGACAGCCGCTTCTGGGGTTTTGTGCCGGATGAAAACTTGGTCGGCAAGGCTGTCTGCATCTGGGCGAACTTCAGCGACATGGGCCGCATCGGCAGCATTTACTAATGCTTGGACGATGAGCGGCACAATTGAAATAAATCAAGACAAGAGACCATCACAAATGCTTTCGCTTGAAGCGCTCGAGGAGCGCATCGGCTACGTCTTTCAGGATAAGAAGCTTTTGCGCCGTGCGGTTACGCACCGCAGCTTTGCGCAGGAGCACAATGAACGTCTGGAGTTTCTCGGTGACTCGGTGCTTAACTGCGTCATCGGCTATGCGCTTTTTCTGCGTGACAAACACTTCAACGAAGGCGAGCTCTCACGGGTGCGCGCCAATCTCGTGTGTGAAAAGACGCTCCACGAAATTGCCCTGAAGATTGATGTTTCAAGCTTTCTCTACATGGGGGAAGGTGAGGTAAAGACGGGCGGCGCACACCGTGCGTCGATTCTTGCCGATGCCATGGAAGCGATTTTCGGCGCTGTTTTTCGCGAAGCCGGTTTTGATACGGCGCAGCGCGTTATCCTGAAACTCTACGACCCGATCCTGACGGGGCTGACCCCGGAGCAGATGAGCAAGGATCCCAAGACCCGCCTGCAGGAACTCCTGCAGGGAGATCATCTGCCTCGACCCGAATATGCGATCGTCGCCGCCACGGGTGCTGCTCATGAGCGGCGCTTTGAGTGCGAATGCCGCATTGAGCGGCTCAAAATCGTGACGCGGGGCACTGCCACGAGCCGTCGTGAAGCCGAACAGGCTGCGGCGGAATTGGCCCTGACAGCTGCCAAGGAGGCGCTGAAATGACTGACGATTTGAAGAATTTTGAAAAAGCGCCTGAGGCCGATGCGCCTCAGACGGAAGACCCGACAACGCTTGAGATGCCGACGGACGATCTTGAGGCCGACATCGAACCGGGCAAACCCGACGATGATTTCGAGCGCATGCTCGCGCAGGCCGGAGCGCTCAGTTCCGCCAAGGTTCCCGAGGGCTTCCGCTGCGGGTATGTTGCCGTGGTGGGACGCCCCAATGTCGGCAAATCGACGCTCATCAACGCCATTGTGGGTGAAAAGGTTTCCATTACGTCCAAGAAACCTCAGACGACCCGCAACCGCGTGCTTGGCGTGCTGACGACCGATCAGGCGCAGTTCATTTTTGTGGATACGCCGGGCTTTCAGACCAAGGTGAAGAATCAGCTGACGCGCCGCATGAATCGTTCCGTGCGCTCGACGCTTTCCGAGGTCGATGCCGTGGTGATGGTGATCGAGTCAAACGGCTGGAAGCCGGGCGATCTTGAAGTGCTTCGGCTGCTCCCGACGGAAGCGTCCAACGTCATTCTGGCGGTGAGCAAGACCGATCTCTCGAAGGACCGCAACGCGCTTTTGCCGCTGATGGCTGATTCGATGCGCCGCTATCCCTTCGCCGCCATTGTGCCGGTGTCGGCTGAAAAGCACCGTCAGCTCGACGATCTGTTGCGCGAAATCGAAAAGCTTCTCCCCGAAAGCATTCCGTACTTTGATCCGGACCTCTATACGGACAAGTCGCCGCGCTTTCTGGCTGCGGAAACGATCCGCGAAAAGGCCTTCCGGCTGCTCGGCGACGAACTGCCCTACGGCACGGCTGTCACGATTGACAAGTGGAAGGAAGAGACGGACGACAAAGGCGTGCGCCGTGCGGATATTGTGGCTACGCTCATCGTTGACCGCGAAAGCCATAAGCCAATCGTGATCGGTGAAAAGGGCGCCAAGCTGCGCGAAATTTCGCGCCTCGCCCGTGCCGACATTGAGGAGCAGCTCGGCTGCCCGGTGCATCTTGAAGTTTGGGTGCGTGTGCGCCGCGGCTGGTCCGACGACGTGAAGGCACTCAAGACCCTCGGCTACGATTGATGCTGCGCCTTGCCGCCAGCCGAAAAGGAGTCCGACGAGCGTGACCGCTGATGCGCCGCAGCCCGATCCCAGCCTGCCGCCGCCCATGGATGCCGTGGGCGGCATGCTGACTTTGGCGGGCGCGGACGATGGGGCAGCGCCGCCCCCTTTGCCCGATGCCGGGCAGGCCGAAGGCCGATGGGGCGATGATGCGCTCCTTGACCTCCCGCGGCTCCCTGACGGCAAAAGGGAGGTGCTCGCTTCGAGCAAAAGCGCTACCGTTGAGGGCGTTGTGGCCAGAGGCCGCGCAGCCGAGGCCATTCTTGAAGAACTCGCCCGCACCGAGGCGCTGGGCGCCTCGGGCGGCCGCAGCGGCGTGAGGCGCCGCCAAAGGCCGCAGCGGGAACCCGGGTTTGTGCTTCATGCGCGTCCCTGGAGCGAATCGAGCATGGTGGTCGACGTGCTGACCGCCCATTTCGGCCGCGTTTTTCTGGTGGCGCGGGGCGCCAAACGGCCGGGCTCTAATTTAAGAGGGCTTTTAACGCCCTTTTCGCCGCTCGCCCTTACTTGGACGGGCAAAAAAGAAGCCAAGGTGCTTACGCAGGCCGAGTGGCTCGGGGCGCTTGCGGCACTTCGGGGCGAGGCGCTTCTCTCGGGCTTTTATGTGAACGAATTGGTGCTTCGCCTCACGGAGCGCGAAGACGTCCATCCGGGCCTCTTTCAGAGCTATGTGCACGTGCTCTCTGCGTTGGCAGACGAGGATCCGGCTGTGCGGCAGACGGGGCTGCGCTCTTTTGAAGCGGAGCTGCTCGCGCACTGCGGCTGGGGCCTGGCGCTCGAGGATCGTGATCTGCAAAAGGGCGCCGAGTGGTTTCTCCTCACCCCCGAAGGCGCCTTGAAGGGCGTAGAGGGGACGCCCGAAGACGCTGCCAATCTGCCTTTTGCTTCCATGATGTGGCCTAAAACGGTTGCGGCGGCTGCTGCCTGCGGATCTGCGGAGCGCAAAAGCCATATTGCGGCGCTCAGTCCCCGCGAGATGAAGCGGCTTCGAGAGCTGCTTAAGACCACCATCGATCTTCATCTGGAAGGTCGGCCGCTGCGCAGCCGGCGTCTCCTTGCCGACCTCAAAAAACTCTGAATACGCGGATTTTCTCGTTCGGTCAATGTGTTTATTTTGAATTGATGCCGAATTGATGGCGATCCGGTGAATGGCTGAGTTATGCCGCGCAGGCCGCGTGCTATTCTGCTCGGCGGCAAGATTCCCTTTTCTATTTTCAATGGGTGCACTTCCATGATTCGGACGCAGCTTTCCATCAATCTCAATAAAGTCGCGCTGGTGCGCAATTCTCGTGAAGGCAATTGGCCTGACCCCGTTTTCTTCGGGCGCATTGCGCTCGAGGCGGGCGCTGCCGGTTTGACCGTTCATCCTCGTCCCGATGAGCGTCATATCCGCCGAACGGACTTGGCACCCCTGAAGGCGCTCGTGGATGCCTATCCGGGCCGTGAATTCAATATTGAAGGGAATCCGTTTGAAAATCTGATGCCGATTCTCAAGGAGATTCGTCCGCATCAGGCGACGTTTGTGCCCGATGCTGCAGATCAGAAGACCTCTGACCACGGTTTTGAATTCAATAACCCCGAAGTGCGCGAAAAGCTGGCTGCTGTGGTGGCCGAAGCGCAGTCCTACGGCTGCCGCGTCAGTCTCTTCATGGATCCCGAACCCGAGTTCACCCGCTGGGCCAAGGAGACGGGGGCCGACCGCATTGAGCTTTATACGGAGGGTTACGCCGCAGCCTACGGCACGGCGCTCGAAGACGATATCCTGCAGCCCTACGTTGACAGTGCGCTTTTATGCGATGAGCTTGCGCTCGGCGTCAATGCCGGTCACGACCTGTCGCTTGAAAATCTCGAGAAGCTCCTCACGGCCTGCGGCAACATTAAGGAAGTGTCGATCGGCCATGCGCTCACGGTTGAAGCGCTCCAGTTCGGTTTTGCCGAAACGATTCGCCGCTATAACGAACTGCTCGACCGCGTGGCAGCAAAGCCCCGCGTGTTCCCGCAGGAGTAAGCGGCGCACGCAGCGTTCCTCTTTTGCCCGCCCGTTCTCTGCCGGCTTTGGTCTTTTGCACCCAAAGCCGGCGCTTTATCTTTTGGAATCTCCGTCATGCTTACGCCGAAGAAGCTCGCTCTTGCACATACGCTGGGTCCCGTTGTGGTCGATATTGCCGGCACTGTTCTCACTGAACACGAAATTCGGCGGCTGGAACACCCGATGACCGGAGCGGTGATTCTCTTTACCCGCAACTTCACATCGGCGGAAATGCTTCGTGCGCTTTGCGGCGCCATTCACGCCGTGCGCCCTGGGATTCTGATCACCGTGGATCACGAGGGCGGTCGGGTGCAGCGCTTTCGCGAAGGGTTCACCGAGGTGCCGTCGATGGCTGCCTGCCGTGCGGCCGGCGATCAGGCTCAGGCACGCTTGGCGGCCGCGGGCTACGTGCTCGCGAGTGAACTTCGCGCTGCGGGGGTCGACATGACTTTCGCACCGGTGCTCGACATCGACTATGGGCGTTCTGCCGTGATCGGGAACCGCTCGCTCGGATCTGACCGCGATGAAGTCGAACGCAATGCCCGAGCGCTCATGTCCGGACTGCGGCTCGCGGGTATGGCCAACTGCGGCAAACATTTCCCCGGTCACGGCTGGGCCGAGGCCGACAGCCATGTTGCCTGCCCGACCGACAATCGTTCGGCAGCGCAAATTCGGCGTGATCTTTCGATCTATCGCGGTTTGGCGCTCGAACTTGAAAGCATCATGACCGCGCATGTGGCTTATCAGTGCTTTGACGGAGAAGTTGCCACTTACTCTGCGCGGCTTTTGAAGACCATTTTGCGCGAGGAGCTCGGTTTCAGCGGGCTGATCTTCTCGGATGATTTGTCTATGAAGGGCGCCTGCGGCGACGAGCCGCCGCTCGTGCGTGCACAAAAGGCGCTGGCCGCGGGCTGCGACATGGTGCTGCACTGCAATCACCCCGAAGAGGTCGACGAAATCCTCGCAGGTCTCGAGTGGAGCCGAACGCCTGCCTTTGACGAGCGGCTGGCGCGCCTCTTGCCCGATGAGGCCGAAAGTGTTCTTTCGATGGAAGCGCTGCGGGCGGAACCGCGCTGGCAGCGCGCAGAGGAGCTCCTTGCCGATATTGAGGGCTTTGGAGCCGCTTGAAAGGGCTTAGAGCGTTCTGAAAGGGTCACGGACGCGGGCGCATTTTACGAAAAAGAACAGTGTTCAAAGGCGGAACGGATCTCTCTCCGGGAGCAGGTGCGGATGACCTTACCCGCACAAAGCTTCATTGCGTAACGCCTCAGATCCTGCAATAGTGGAGGGCGACCCCGCCGCTTTTTTTGGGGGGCGGCTTTAGGACCTCACGACGAGCTGATCAAATAAGGAGAAGCGTCCATGTACGATCTTTTGCTCAAAGGTGCTCATGTGGTTGACCCGCTTAACGGCGTCAACGGCGTGAACGATGTTGCCGTTGAAGGCGGCAAAATCGCCGCAGTGGGACCGGATTTAACCGGTCCCGCCCGCGAAGTCATCGATGTTTCCGGATGGGTGCTCCAGCCCGGCATCATCGACAGTCACGTTCACCTCGGCAGTATGTGGGGGTCGCCCTACGGACCGCGTATGCTCGGTGAGCTTCCTATAGCTTGAGCGCGGCGAAGTCCCAATCCGTACTCTGTCAGGAC
>OWHU01000245.1_pt1 | contig 35259 bp, 25 predicted proteins | sample 1732671 | NCBI WGS metagenome assembly OWHU01 (sample SAMN05065740, study PRJEB22554) | human gut metagenome | biome: ENVO:2100002; feature: ENVO:00000062; material: ENVO:00002003 | host: Homo sapiens | place: USA
CAATTTTTGTCAAGCTGATGGAGTTTTTTATACGGTTCACCAACAGATAAGTATCCGGGCCTTGAAGCATTTTAAGTCTGCGTAGTTTAAGACACCCGAACTTAGAACAAGCAAGCCCGGCCACTTAAAGATAAAAAAAAGAAGTTATGACGAAAGAAGAAATAATCAAGCCCGAGAATCTGGTTTATAAGAAACCGACTCTGATGAACGACAATGGCATGCACTATTGTCCGGGTTGCAGCCACGGCGTTGTACATAAACTGATTGCCGAAGTAATCGAGGAGATGGGACTGGAAGACAAAGCAGTCGGTATCTCACCCGTAGGTTGCGCTGTATTTATCTACAATTACCTTGACATTGACTGGCAGGAAGCTGCACACGGACGTGCGCCGGCACTAGCCACTGCCATCAAACGTCTTTGGCCGGATCGCCTGGTGTTCACCTATCAGGGAGATGGCGACCTTGCCTGCATCGGTACGGCAGAGACTATCCACGCATTGAATCGTGGTGAAAATATTACGATTATCTTTATCAACAATGCCATTTACGGTATGACAGGCGGTCAGATGGCCCCGACTACACTGGTAGGTATGAAGAGTTCGACTTGTCCTTACGGACGTGACGTTGAACTTCACGGCTATCCATTGAAAATCACAGAAATCGCCGCCCAACTGGAAGGAACAGCTTACGTAAGCCGCCAGTCCGTACAATCGGTACCGGCCATCCGTAAAGCGAAGAAAGCTATTCGCAAAGCTTTCGAGAACTCGATGAACGGTAAAGGTTCCAACTTGGTAGAAATCGTTTCCACTTGTAGTTCCGGTTGGAAGATGACCCCGGAAAAAGCAAACAAATGGATGGAAGAACATATGTTCCCGTTCTATCCGCTGGGTGATTTAAAAGATAAAGAATAACGCTAAAAGTCAACAGAACAATGAAAGAAGAAATAATTATAGCAGGATTCGGTGGACAAGGCGTATTGTCTATGGGTAAGATTCTGGCTTATTCCGGTTTGATGGAAGGCAAGGAAGTGAGCTGGATGCCAGCATACGGTCCGGAACAACGGGGTGGTACTGCCAACGTTACAGTAATCGTCAGCGATGACAAGATATCTTCACCGATTCTTAGTAAATACGATGCCGCCATCATCTTGAACCAGCCTTCACTCGAAAAGTTTGAAAGTAAGGTGAAACCCGGTGGTGTCTTGATTTATGACGGTTACGGAATAATCAACCCTCCTACCCGCAAAGACATCAAAGTATACCGTATCGACGCAATGGATGCAGCCAATGAAATGAACAACGCTAAAGCGTTCAACATGATCGTATTAGGCGGTCTGCTGAAACTTCGCCCGATTGTTACTTTAGAAAATGTCATCAAAGGCTTGAAAAAGACTTTGCCGGAACGCCACCACCACTTGATTCCCATGAACGAGGAAGCTATCAAGAAAGGTATGGAGCTTATCCGCGAAGTTTAATTAATGGATAGTGAACAATGGATAATTGATAATTATTAGCTACGTGTTGTACGTATGCAACATAATTTTCAATTATCCATTATCATTAAATCAATTAAAGTAAGTATCTTTGCCTCCAATTATGAGACGAATCTTACTATTATATATATTACTTACCGTTATAGGTCTGACAACTGTTCATGCACAGTTTGATAATGGTCGCCAAAGAATCGACGAAAACGGATACGACCAATACGGTAATCAGGTAGACCCTGCCATGATTCCGGACAAACTGGACAGTGCAAATGTTGAAGTACAGGGGTTACCTCCCAAATTATATATGTGGCGTATCAAAAACCAGTTGGGTGACCGGACTATGATTCCGGCGGATACTGCATATCATCATTTCCAGAACACGAACCTGACTGACGGACTGACCGGACATTACAATTATCTGGCCAATATGGGTTCTCCCCGTATGTCACGCATTTTCTTTGACCGTCGTGACCCTGAGCCAACTATTTTCATGGAGCCTTTCTCCAGTTTCTTTATCCGTCCTACGGAATTCAACTTTACGAACAGTAACGTACCTTATACCAACCTGACATATCACAAAGCCGGTAACAAGGTGAACGGGGAAGAACGTTTCAAATCATACTTCTCTGTCAATGTAAACAAACGGCTGGCTTTCGGCTTCAACATAGATTATCTGTACGGACGGGGATATTACAATAATCAAAGTACATCACATTTCAATGCAGCTTTTTTCGGTAGTTATATCGGCGACCGCTACCAAATGCAAGCCATATACAGCAATAACTATCTGAAAACAAACGAGAACGGAGGTATCGAAGATGACCGATATATCACTGCACCGGAGGAAATGGCACAGGGTCAAAGGGAGTATGAATCAACGAATATTCCTACCATACTAAGCGCTACGACCAACCGTAACCACGACTTTTACGTTTTTCTGACTCAACGCTATAACTTGGGATTCAAACGGGATATACCACAGGCTGAAAACGACACCATGCCCGCCAAACAAGAATTCGTTCCGGTCACCAGTTTTATACATACCGTTCAAGTGGAACGTGCACGGCATAGTTTCCATTCTGAAGATGACGTGAAAGATTACTATCAGAACACTTATTTAGAACCTGATAATCCATTAGTAAAAGACAGTACGACCTATATAGGAATCAAAAACACCGTAGGTATTGCCCTGTTGGAAGGGTTCAATAAATATGCCAAAGCCGGACTGACGGCATTTGCCTCCTATAAAATCAGCAAATATACACTGATGAACCTGGAAGGCATAGGAAATGATAAATACAATGAAAATGAGATATTCGTAGGAGGCGAATTGTCCAAACGTGAAGGCAATGTACTCCATTATCATGCCATCGGTGAAGTGGGACTGGGAGGAAAAGCAATCGGACAGTTTAATGTAAAAGGCGATATAGACTTGAATTTTCCTCTGTGGAAAGATACGGTCAGCCTTATAGCCCGTGGAGAGGTCAGCAATAAACTGGCTCCGTTCTATATGCGCCACTATCACTCCAAGCATTTCTGGTGGGACAATGATATGGATAAGGAATTCCATACCCGCATTGAAGGAGAATTGAGCATTGCCCGCTGGAGGACTAAGTTGAAAGCAGGAGTAGAGAATATAAAGAACTATACTTATTTCAATCAACAAGCATTGCCCGAACAAAAAAGCGGAAGTCTGCAAGTGTTGTCAGCAAGTCTTAATCAGGACTTCAAATTGGGTATCTTCCATTTGGATAATGAGGTAACCTGGCAGAAGTCCAGCGACCAGACCGTGCTTCCCTTGCCGGACCTCTCGCTATATCATAACTTTTATATGCAGTTCAAACTGGCAAAAAAAGTACTCAGCGTACAATTGGGCGCTGATCTAAGATATTTTACCAAATACAATGCCCCTGCATATATGCCCGCCATTCAGAACTTCCATCTGCAACCAACAGACGACCAGGTAGAGATAGGCGGCTATCCTATTGTAAATGTTTACGCAAACTTACATTTAAAGCGTACACGTTTCTATGTAATGATGTATCACGTGAATCAAGGAATGAGCAGACCGAATTATTTCCTGTCTCCTCATTACCCTATCAACCCACGTGTGCTGAAATTCGGCCTTTCATGGAACTTCTATGATTGATAAAACTTCTACAGCTTATGGTGACACGCCCCAAAATAAGATTGCTTAGATATCTGGTACCTGTAATTATCGTACTGGCATTGTTCTTCTGTTTCCGTCGATGCGACAATCAGCAAAAACAACCGCTTCCCCCACGCGACTATGCAGATATTATCAGAGAAGGTGTATTACGTGTAGCGACAGAGTACAATTCCATCAGTTTTTATGTAGACGGGGATACGGTTGCAGGGTTTAATTATGAACTGATACAGGCATTCGGCCGAGATAAAGGACTAAGAGTTGACATCAGCCCTTATATGAGTTTTGAAGATCGTCTGAGAGGATTGAGCGAGGACCGTTATGACGTAATAGCATACGGTATATTAGCAACCAGCAAATTGAAGGATTCTTTACTACTCACCTCTCCCATCGTGCTCAACAAACAAGTGTTAGTGCAACGGAAAGCAACCGGAGAAAACGATTCCCTCTACATACGCAGTCAGTTGGATTTAGCGCAAAGAACACTCCATGTCATAAAGGGGTCCCCGTCAATCTTGCGTATTCAGAATTTGGGAAATGAGATTGGAGATACCATTTATATAAAGGAAATAGAAAAATACGGCTCGGAACAATTGATTTCACTCGTGGCACATGGAGACATCGACTATGCCGTATGTGATGAAAGTATCGCACGGGCTGCTGCAGATTCTTTGCCACAAATAGATATCAATACGGCAATCAGTTTCACACAATTCTACTCATGGGCAGTCAGCAAACAATCACCTGTCTTACTCGACAGTTTGAATGCATGGCTGGATAGATTCCAGAAGAAAGAAGAATATCAAAAGATTTACAAGAAATACTATGATAAAAAATAACCTTATCAATCTACTTACTAAACGAAAACAATCCTATACTTTTTATCTATTTTTCTTCATCTCTCTATTGTCTTTCGGCAATACCCTTTCGTATGCGGAAGAAAACCGGGCATTCAACTTTTCAACAATCAATCTGAACAACGGCTTATCACAGTTATCCGTACTCGATATTTGTCAAGACGCCAAAGGATATATGTGGTTTGCCACCCGCAACGGACTGAATAAATATGATGGAGCCACTTTCACTATTTACAAACACAGCAATCAAAACACCAATTCCTTAACAGACAATCACATCACCAAACTACTGCCGGATAATATTCATGGAGGGCTTTGGATTGGAACGACCAACGGACTGAATTATCTCAATCAAAAGACCAATCTTATCACCAATTACCAAATAGCAGATTATCCGTCACTTCCCAGTAACAGGATACTTTCGCTCTGTTTGAATAAGTCAGGAGAGCTATGGATAGGCACACGTTTGGGACTCTGCCGTTGGATACCGGAAAAGAATACATTCCAGCCCATAACTTTTGACGGACTGTTGGAACGGGAATCGATCACCTCTCTATATATAGATAAGGAGGAAAGACTCTACATAGGCACTCATAACAAAGGTCTGCTGATATGCGATAAAAACCTGAATATCATACAAAAGCTGAACAAAGAGAGCACTCCTTCCCTTTCCGATAATACCATCAGTTGCATTTTTGAAGACTCACAGCATCAGATATGGATAGGTACGGATATGAAAGGGCTGAATAAATGGAACCCGGACCAACAGAGCATTGTCACTTTTTCAAAGCATAACAGTGGGCTGACGGATAATTACATTCGTTGTATTCAGGAACAAAACCAACGGCTGATAATCGGAACATTCGATGGTCTGAGCGTTCTCAATCTGACGAATGACGTCATCACCCAATACAATACATTCGAAGCAAATCGTAATAATCTAAGCCACTTTTCTGTACGCAGCTTATGTGTAGACCGTGCCGGAACATTATGGGTAGGAACTTATTCCGGTGGGGTTAATTATTATAATCCTCTTAATAACCGTTTTATATTCTACCACCCCTTAGAAAACAGTGAGCAAAAGCTATATAACATTTTCGGTCCGATGGTATATAGTTCCAATTCCCTTTGGATAGCAACAGAAGGTGGCGGGCTATTGCAATTCAATCCGGTCACAAAAGAATACGCCAATTATCTATTAGAACATCCTGTAGGGATGCATAATAAGAATATCATCAAATCTCTGATGGTAGAAGGAGAAAATATCTGGTGTGGAACAAATAACGGCGGACTGTATTGCTTCCACATTCCGACAAAACGTTTTTCACTTATCCACCAGTTCAAAGAGAAAAATCTAGGTATTTATACTATTTATCGCGATGCAAAAGAAACTATCTGGCTAGGAACGACTTCCCGTCAGGGACTGGTCAGAATTACGAAAGATAAAAAGGTAACCCGTAAATTCCCTATCGGAGATACTGGAGAAACAATTGGTTTCTCCAGTATACGGGCATTTCTGCCGCTTCGTGAAAACGTATACCTGATCGGGACGCGTTCATTCGGACTTTACGAATATGATACGGAAAAAAGAACCTTGATACGATATTCAACAGAAGAGAAAGAACCGTCCTGTAAACTGGAGAACAATTATATCACCGGTATACTGAGAAAAAAGAACGGTGAGATATGGATAGGAACTTTCGGCGCAGGAATTTATCAGTATCAGGAAGGTAAAGGAATCATCCGCCATATCGGTGCAAAAGAAGGATTGGCGAATGAGGAAGTATATACCCTGGTGGAATATAATCAGAATATATGGGCAAGCATAGATAACGGCATTACCGAAATAAATACAAAAACAGGAAAAGTGCATACCTATGACTGCTTTGCCGGACTCGAAACATTGGAGTTTACACCACAAGGAGGTATCTGCTTGCCCAATGGAGAAGTCTATTTTAGTGGAAGCAACGGATTTCTCTCTTTCACTCCCCGTTCATTGATTAAGAATAATATGATGCCACCGGTAGTGCTTACCCGATTGACTGTTAACAATAAAGTTGTACAACCGGGTGATAAAAGCCAATTATTGGAGAGCAACCCGGACGATGCGGAAACGGTTACCCTCGCCTACAACCAGAATAATTTCTCTATTGCATATTGCGCCCTGAACTATATCCTGCACGAACAGAATCAATATGCTTATAAATTAATAGGCCATGACCAAGATTGGAACCATGTAGGAACCCGTAAAGAAGCTTTCTATACCAATATTGCTCCCGGCAAATATACATTCCACGTCATTGCCTCCAACAATGACGGTGTATGGAACTCTCAAGGAAAGACTTTGGAAATAGTAATCCTTTCTCCTTGGTGGAAAACAACTTGGGCTTATATCATCTACGCGTTGTTGTTTATAGGAATCACCTACACCATCGGATATTATATGTACAGCAAGCACAAGCTGGAACTGAACCTGCGGATGCGACAAATGGAAAAGCAGCGGATAGAGGAATTTCATCAAACCAAAATCCGGCTTTTCACCAACTTCTCACATGAATTGCGCACACCGCTAACTCTGATTATCAGCCCTATCGATGAGCTGGTACGTCAGGCAGAAGTTCCCCTCTTTATCAAAACCAAACTGGATTTGGTATTAAAGAATGCCCGCCGCCTGTTGTTGCTGGTCAATCAATTAATGGATTTGCAAAAAAATCAAAGCGGTAGCCTCACATTGAAACTTACCCACTCGGATCTGAATGCTTTTCTGCTTGAAATTTATTACACCTTCAAACAAATAGCGGAAAGCAAACAGATTACTTTCCAATATGAAGCTCCAGAAGGGGAAATCCCTGTGTATTTCGACCAAAGTCTGCTGGAAAAAGCTATATTCAACCTGCTTTCAAATGCTTTTAAATTCACTTCTTTAGGAGAGACAGTTTCTTTAAGACTAATAACGGCTCCCGACAATCGTATCATCATCCAGGTAGCGGACACAGGGAAAGGAATTCCGGAAAATGCCCGTACCCATATTTTCGATCCGTTCTATCAAGTCAATACCCCACAGACTGTCAATGACAACGTAAACGGAACAGGTATCGGCCTAAGTCTGACACAATCCATCGTACATTTACATCACGGCACAATTAGTGTGGACTCTAATCAGCCGAAAGGAAGCATATTCACTATCATACTTCCGAATAATGAGCAGGTGCAACCAACAGAGGAAGACACGAAAAATACCCAACCCGAAGATGTACAGGAAGAGCAGGCAGTAGTTGGGCAAGCTCTTGACTCCGAAGAGGAACTTCCTTTTTTGAAAGGCAAGACAATCCTGCTAGTGGAAGACAATGAAGACATACGCAGCTATGTAAAAGAACATCTTGAACGCTATTACCGGATACTCGAAGCGGATAACGGCTCCGAAGCCTTCAATATCGTACTGAAAGAGTTTCCCGATTTAGTTGTGACAGACATCATGATGCCGGGAGTCGATGGACTAGAACTCTGTTCCATGATAAAGAATGATTTGCAGACGGGACACATTCCGGTAATTCTACTTACAGCCCGCACCATGGTAATGCACGTCAAAGAAGGTTTCCTTTCGGGGGCTGATGATTATATAGTAAAGCCGTTCAATATAGATGTGCTGCTAATACGAATTTACAACCTGCTGACGCAACGGGAAAAACTGAAATCAATGTATGGAAAAAACTTCTCGCTCCAGTCAATGGGTATCGAAGCCAGTTCCGCCGATGATAAATTCATGCAGAAATTATTCGAGATTATAGAAAGTCATCTTGCCAACCCGGACTTAAAAGTTGAGTTGATATGCGACGAGATGGGATTCAGCCGAAGTAACTTCTACCGCAAGCTCAAAGCAGTGACAGATTTATCTCTGAATGACCTGATTCGCCACAAGCGTCTTGAAGTAGCTGCGCAATTACTGAAAGAAACGGACATGAACATAACAGAAGTCTCAATAGCCACCGGATTCAGTACACTTGCCTATTTCACCAAATGTTTCAAAGCTACCTACGGAGTCTCGCCCACCGAATACATCAAAGGTTTGTAAAATCATTCCAAGTTATAAAAATCGTTCCAAGAACGTCACAGAAGCGATTGTCCTATACAAGAATGGGATGATTTTATAAACTTACGGTACTACCAGACAAACCAAATTCACACTGTTTCCATACATTTGCAACATCCTACTTAGAAATAATAATATGGAAACAAATATGAAAATATGAAACATTATCTTTTAGCCCTTAGCATCGGAGTGGCCGCTTTAGTTGGTTGCCAATCTCCCAAAGAGTCAAATTTAGTTGCTTCTAATTTTACTTTTGCCGAACAACAATTCAAGTATGCTTTTTCTAAAATAGATGAAGCGCGTGCAAACGAATCCCAAGAAAGCAGAGACAAAAGAATCGCCAAACAATGGGGTGAGCTTACCAACCCACGTAACACGGAACCGGACGGTTCTTTACACCTCGTACCTTCCAGAGACTGGACGAGCGGATTCTTTCCCGGAGAACTTTGGTATGTATATGAATATACGCACGATCCTTTTTGGAAGGAGAAAGCCGAAAAACATACTGAAATGCTGGAACGCGAAAAGAAAAACGGCACTACACACGATATGGGTTTCAAAATGTATTGCAGCTATGGCAACGGCTACCGTCTGACCGGTAACCCTACCTATAAAGATATACTTATCGAATCTGCCCGGACTCTGATTACCCGTTTCAAACCCAACGTAGGCTGCATCCGTTCTTGGGATCATCACGCTGACCAATGGGAATGTCCCGTGATCATCGACAATATGCTGAATCTGGAGTTATTGTTTTGGGCTTCTCGCGAAACGAACGATTCCACCTTTTATAATATAGCAGTCAGTCATGCACGGACTACGATGAAAAATCATTTCCGCGATGACTTCAGTACATACCACGTGGTCAATTACGACACGATCACCGGTAGCCCGATTTGTAAAGTCACCCATCAAGGATATTCCGACGACTCGGCATGGGCACGCGGACAAGCATGGGCACTATATGGCTACACTCTATGTTATCGTGAAACCGGACTCCCCGAATTTCTAGAACAGGCAAAACAGGTAGAAAGATACATCTTCACCCATCCCAACCTACCCAAAGACCTGATTCCTTACTGGGATTTCAATGCTCCTGAAATACCGGACGAACCACGCGATGCATCTGCAGCAACCTGTATAGCTTCCGCACTCTATGAGCTGAGCACCTACGTACCGGAAAACAAGGATCTCTACAAACAGGAAGCCGATCGGATTTTAGAGAATCTCACTGCCAGCTACCGTGCACAACAGAATGGAGACAACGGATTCTTGCTACTCCACAGTACCGGTTCCAAACCTCACGACAGCGAAATTGATGTACCTATCGTATATGCCGATTATTATTTCCTCGAAGCCCTGCTTCGTAAAAACAAATTGGAAAAAGGAGAACAACTCTAATCATCATTACTTATACAGACCATGAAAAAAACAATTATCTACATATTGACAGCCCTTATAACATTCGCTCTACCGATAAGTGCCCGGATTCCTACCAACCAAAGAATCCGCCTGACCGACCAATGGGAATATCTCAAAGGTGATCTCGGAAGCATCTGGGAAGCTGTACGCATGGTAGCACCCGGTTCTTCGGAAGCTGTGCCCATCTGGCAACCGGTCACCCTTCCTCACTGCTTCAATGCGGAAGACGCTGTAGATCCGGATGTCAACTATTACCAGGGTCCCGGATGGTATCGTACTTTGCTCGATATTCAGAATCCCTCAGTCAATGGCCGTACTATCCTCGAATTTGAAGGAGCCGGACAAAAAACAGAAGTATATATCTACACGCAAAAAGTCGGTACCCATGTAGGCGGTTACGATGAATGGAGCGTCGACATCACAGAGGCTATCCGGCAGGCATTGGCCAATCCCGACTGCCGGAAGCGTTTCAACGGAAAAATACCTTTATCTATCCGTTGCGATAATTCAAGAGATACGGAAATGATCCCTTCAGATTTATCGGACTTCAATGTGTACGGCGGACTTTACCGTTACGTTAATCTGGTTTATCAACCTGCGCTTTCTTTCAGTAGTTTCAAACTGGAGACTCCGGTGCAAAAAGATTTAAAGAATGCAAGCCTAAAAGTGCAAGCCAACTTCTATAATCCGGATGATACCCGCCGAGCCACGGTGCACCTCACACTGAAAGACCCGAACGGCAAGAAAGTAGCCGAACAGACTGTCACAGATGTTCTTCCCTTAGGAGAAGTGAGACTATTCGACATTGCAGTCAAAAGCCCGCTACTTTGGAGCCCGGAGCAGCCTCAGCTATACACCTGCGAGTTCACTCTCAAAACTACTGAAGGCGAACAAACCGTAACAGAACAAATTGGCTTTCGCCATTTCGAGTTTGTAGACTATGGACCTTTCAAACTGAACGGCAAACGCCTGTTACTAAAAGGTACCCACCGCCACGAAGATCATGCCGGCGTAGGCGCTGCCATGACAGAAGAGCAAATGGTAACGGAAATAAAGATGATGAAAGAAATGGGCGTCAACTTCATCCGTCTGGGACATTACCAACAATCGAATATCATTCTCCGCCTGTGTGACGAGCTGGGCATTCTCGTTTGGGAAGAAATCCCTTGGTGTCGCGGTGGCTTGGGTGGAGAGAGCTACCAGGCACAAGCCCGACGAATGCTCACAAACATGATAAATCAGCACTACAACCATCCTTCTGTAATTCTTTGGGGACTGGGCAATGAGAATGACTGGCCGAATGATTTCCCGACTTTCGAACAATCACAGATACGCGCCTTTATGAAAGAACTGAATGACCTGGCACACCATCTGGATCCGTCACGTGTCACTTCTATCCGCCGATGCGACTTCTGTAAAGATATTGTCGATGTATATTCCCCTTCCATCTGGGCAGGCTGGTATCGCGGGCAATTCACCGACTACAAGCCTACCTCCGAGAAAGAGATGAAACAGGTTAAACACTTCCTGCATGTGGAATGGGGCGGTGACTCTCATGCCCGAAGACATTCGGAAGACCCTTTCAAATCATTGGGCGGCATTCCTGTCGGAGCCGGAGCCGATGAACGCGCAGGAGACTTCTCCTTCGTTGGCGGTGACGCCCGCGCATCGAGAGACGGTGACTGGTCGGAATCCTATATTGTAAAACTAGTGGACTGGCACTTGAAAGAACAGGAAACCATGACTTGGCTGACAGGAACAGCCTATTGGCCTTTCAAAGATTTCTCCACTCCTCTACGACCGGAAAATCCGGTACCATACGTCAATCAAAAGGGAGTAATCGAACGGGACTTCACCAAGAAGGAAGTGTTTTATGTATTCCAGTCTTATTGGACGGAGAAGCCGATGATACACATCTACGGCCACACATGGCCGACACGTTGGGGGGCCGCAGACGAACCTAAAGAAATACTGGTATACTCCAACTGTCCGGCAGTAGAACTGTTTGTCAATGGAATCAGCCAAGGCATAAAACAACGGAACAGCCAGGACTTTCCGGCAGCCGGACTTCGCTGGAAAAGTATATTGCGTGAAGGAAATAATCATTTGAAAGCGGTAGCCGTAAAGAGTAAGGAAACCGTTTCCGATGAGATCACCGTTGCTTATCAAACCAGCCAATGGGGAGAACCGAAACAATTAAAGGTGACACATCATCCTGAAGGTAACAATATCGTTCGCGTTGAAGCACAGTTGACCGATGAAAAAGGAGTTCCCTGTCTGGACGCAGCTAACATCATCTCATTTGAAATTGCCGGAGACGGAAAACTACTTCAAAACTTGGGTACTTCGACCGGATCACGCAAAGTACAAGCCTATAATGGAAAAGCAATGATACGTGCCCAAGTAACCGACGCTTGTTACGTATCCGTTCGATCAGCCGGAATCAAAACCGTTTACACTCAATTGAATGCACAATGAACAGATTAAGAATTTCAATAGGATTATTAATGATACTCTTCGGCCTCACCACGGTGACGGCTAAAGAAGATGTGAAAGAACAAGTACGCCGACTCCTACAAGCAGAAACCCTGCAACGGGCAGACGCAGCATTAGAGTCCGTACCTGTGACCGTCACTGCTGCCCGCGCTCAAAGAAGCGCGGGAGGCATTCACGACTTCTATTCCGAAGGTGATTACTGGTGGGCAAACCCTCAAGACCCGGACGGTCCGTTCATCCGTCGTGATGGAGAAACGAATCCGGACAACTTCACCGCTCACCGTCATGCCATGATACGATTCAGCCAGTTGGTAGGCGACCTGACCTCTGCCTGGATACTGACAGGTGACAAAAAATATACAGAAGCCGCCATGTGTCATATCCGTGCCTGGTTTGTCGATCAAGAGACAATGATGAACCCTAATCTCTTGTATGCACAAGCTATCAAAGGTATAGCTACCGGACGCGGAATCGGAATCATCGATACCATTCATCTGATTGAAGTCGTGCAGTCACTCCGGTTAATGGAAGCGCAGGGAATCATCGAAGAAAAGGAACTGAGAACGATCCGCCTGTGGTTTTCCAACTATCTGACCTGGATGTCTACCCACCGTTACGGAATCAATGAGATGGAAGCCAAAAATAATCACGGCACTTGTTGGACTATGCAAGCCGCTGCCTTCGCCTTATTCACGCAGAATAAAGAAATGATTCATTTCTGCCGCGAACGTTACCGGACAGTATTGCTCCCCAATCAGATGGCCGCTAACGGCAGTTTTCCCTTAGAACTGGAACGCACCAAACCTTACGGTTACTCTCTTTTTAATCTGGACGCAATGACTACTCTTTGTCATCTCTTGACAACTCCCGAAGAAAATCTATGGGACTACACCACAACAGACGGACGGAATATCGAAAAAGGAATTGCCTGGCTGTTTCCTTTTGTGAAAGACAAAAACTCGTGGAAACACCAGCCGGACATCATGTTTTGGGAAGAATGGCCTGTTGCGCATCCGTTCTTGCTATTCGGCAGCATACATCACTACCGAAAAGACTACTTTCAGACATGGAAGAAGCTGGAACATTTCCCTACCAATGAGGAAGTGATACGCAACCTTCCTATCCGACACCCTTTATTATGGCTAAACTAATTCGCTTAAAATAAAATAATTATGAGAAACTTACTATTGAGTGCTTTTACACTGGTTTGTCTGCTTCCAATGAATGCACAGACCGTTAATACCCGTATCTATCCGGCAGAAAAGCTGGCTAAAGTGAAGGCTAAAGCCGATACCCCTGCATACGCCCCGGCTATTAAAACTTTAATGAGAGACGCTGACAAAGCGATGAAAATGACTCCTCCGTCTGTGATGGACAAAAGTATGACGGCCTCTAGCGGTGACAAGCATGACTATATGAGTATGGGCCCTTACTGGTGGCCTGATCCTTCCAAACCGGACGGGTTACCCTATATCCATAAAGACGGACAACGTAATCCCGAACTGTCAAAATTAGACCGTAATCGATTGGGGGATATGGCGAAAGCCGTCACTACTTTGGGAATCGCCTACTATTTTTCAGGTAACGAACAATATGCAAAGAAAGCTACTGATTTCCTGAATGTCTGGTTCCTGGACGCTAAAACAAAAATGAATCCGAACTTAAACTACGGGCAGACTATTCCCGGCCACAGAAAAGGATTAGGACGTGGAACAGGCATGATCGATACGTATTGTTTTGTAGAAATGCTGGATGCGCTCACCTTGCTGGATAGCTCAAAGGCGATGACACCTGCCATCAAGAAAGGTATGAAAGAGTGGTTTACACAGTTCGTTGAATGGATACAGACCAGTCCGGTTGCTGCCGAGGAAAATGCGGCGAAAAACAATCACGGTTTGGCATATGACGTACAGTTGACAGCATACGCACTCTACATAGGTAATAAAGAACTGGCAACACAAATATTGAAAGCATTTCCTGAAAAGCGTTTGTTCCCTCAAATTGAACCGGACGGAAAACAACCGTTGGAACTGGAACGCACAACTGCATTCGGCTATACACTCTTTAACCTGACTCATATGCTGGATATGTCTTTCATTGCTTCCACAGAAGGAATCGATATTTACAACGCTACCAGCAAAGACGGACGTTCCATTACTGCTGCCCTGAAGTTTGTAATTCCTTATATCGGCAAGCCCCAAAGCCAATGGCCTTACCAGCAAATCAAAGAATGGGAGAAGAAACAAGATGAATCTTGTTGGGTACTCCGCAAAGCCTCTTTCTTTGATCTGAAAGCCGGATACGAAACTATCGGCGCCAAATACCGTACGACTCCTGTTTCCAGCCGTATGCACTTATTATACAGTTTAGAATAAATCCTATTAAATCCCAATATTATGAGGAATAAATCGTTTCATTATCCTTTAATAATAGCTTTCTTGCTGTTATTATGCACCCCGTTCGTAGCGGTTGTCTATGCACAATCACTTACAGTTACCGGTACAGTCACCGATAGTCAAGGCGGTGTTCCCGGAGTAAATGTGAAGGTAAAAGGAAGTACCACCGGTACTATCACCGATATAGATGGTAAATTTACATTAAATGTCCCTTCCTCCAAATCTATACTTGTCATCTCTTATATCGGATACACCACACAAGAAGTACCTGTCAATAATCAGAAAACTCTGAACATCAAATTAAAGGAAGACACAAAAGTGTTGGACGAAGTAGTAGTGGTCGGTTACGGTGTACAGAAAAAATCTCACTTGACCGGTTCGGTATCCAAGATGGATGTCAACAGTCTCACAGATATTCCCGTGACGCAAGTAGACCAACTGCTGCAAGGAAAGATTGCCGGTGTGAATATCCAGAATTCCACTTCCGAGGCCGGAGCTGCCCCTCAAATCCGTGTTCGTGGTATGGGTTCCATCAGTGCCGACAGCTCTCCGTTGATTGTCATTGACGGTTATCCTGTTCCCGAAGGACTTTCTACGCTCGATATGGCGGATATCGCTTCCATCGAAGTATTAAAAGATGCCGCTTCCGCTGCCATCTACGGTTCACGTGCGGCTAACGGTGTTATCCTAGTGACCACAAAAGAAGGAAGTGCCAGTAAAGCCAAATATAGCGTAAAAGCCTCTACCGGATTAAAATGGGCCTACAAGCTGCACCCCATCATGAGTTCTAAAGACTATTACAATATGATGGGCTACGAGGCCGCCCTGCAAAATAAATCCATAGCAGCCAATGACGAAGCCTTCGGGCTTATCGATAATTATACCGACTGGCAACGTGAAGGTCTGCAGGATACTCCACAAATCCATCAGGTACAACTCTCCGTATCGGGTGGAAAGAAAGGTCTTACTTACTATATCTCCGGCAACTACGCACAGGAAGACGGTATTATGATTAACAGTAACTACAAACGTCTGAATCTCCGCTCACGCATCAACGCGAAGTTATCCAAGCGCGTAGATCTCAGCTTGAACATCGCTCCGTCTTACACCAAAACAGAGACTCCATCGACCAACTTTATCGACTTCTACCGTACTCCGTCTTTCATGCCGGTACGCCATACGGCAGAAACGGCAGCTCTCACCGGAAAAGCCATCGGCTCATGGGCACGCGGTAGCGACTTCAGCAATATCATGTACACCCGTGAAGACGGTACGCAAGTGAAAGCAAGCCCTTTCAACACCAGCAACAATAATCCGAAATCATTGATGGATACCGAAGAACGCTTCAAAGAAGATTATAACCTGCAAGCCAATTCTTCTATCAATGTGCAGATAATGAAGGGACTTACCTTTACCACCTCCAACGGTTTCTACATCAAATACCGGCAAAATAACGAGTACCGCAACTACGAATCCCGCAAAGATGAGGAATCGGCGATGGGTACTTATAAAAACCGTCTCTATGTAGACTTATTGAGCGAAAACACACTGAACTATACCGGTAAGAAAGGTAAGCATGACTATGCAGCCTTATTGGGATATACAGCACAGACAACATCGGAAACCACAGCGAATATCGTAGGCTTGGGCTTCCCGACCGACTATGTCCATACACTCAATGCAGCTACCTCTTTTGATGTAAGCCAAACAAATACGGTTAAATTCCGTACTGCTATGATGTCTGCTCTGGCACGTATCAATTACAGCTATGCCGACAAATACCTGTTCTCCGCCAGTCTACGTACGGACGGTAGTTCCCTATTTGCCGACGGACACCAATGGGGCTGGTTCCCATCCGTATCTCTGGGATGGCGTGCTTCGGAAGAATCCTTCCTGAAAGGTATCAGTTGGTTGAATATGCTGAAACTCCGTGCCAGCTTCGGTGTAACGGGCAACAATAATATTCCTGCCAACTCTTACTACAATCTGCTTTATGCCAGCAACTACCCATTAGGCAGTGGAACAGGAGCACTCATTCCCGGACTCAACAAGGCTACCTCAACAAAAGGCAATTACAACATCACTTGGGAACAGACTTACGAATATAATGCCGGTATCGATTTCAGTGCCTTGAACAATCGCATAAACCTGACACTGGAGGGATACTATTCCATCACCAAGCAACTGCTGTTCAAGCAACCGGTCGTATCTTTCATGGGTTACAGTGACTATTGGAACAATATCGGGCGCATCCGTAACAGTGGTATCGAAATCGAATTGAATACACACAATATCCGTACTAAGGATTTTGAATGGACCACCTCGTTCAACATCTCATCCAACTTCAACAAGTTACTCGAACTTTCCGGTGAAGAAAGACTGATTTCTACCGGAGAACGTAACGAAACCTATCTGGCACAAGTCGGTCATCGTGCCATTTCTTTCTTCGGATACAAGACTGACGGGGTTTACCTCAATCAGGCCGACCTGGATTCTTCACCACACTTGGCAAGTGCCACTCCGGGCAGTCTCAAGATTGTAGACGTCAACGACGGCGGTGTCATCAATGACAAAGACCGTACCGTCATTGGTAATCCCTTCCCGAAAGCGACGTGGGGTATTTCCAATACCTTCAGATGGAAAGGGTTCGATCTTTATTTCCTGATTCAAGGTGTAAGCGGACTGGATGTATTCAACGGTGACGGATACTATACCGAATCCAAGAAATTCAATCGCAATTATGCGAAAGACCGCTGGATCAGTGCCGAATATCCGGGCGACGGACGCACGCCGACAGTAGGTTCTGCCGGAATCTCATGGGAGTTCACCGACTACATGATTGAAAACGGATCATTCGTAGCATTGCGCGACGTAGTTTTAGGTTATACATTTGATAAGAAAAAACTGAAAAAGGCAGGACTCAACTCGCTTCGCCTTTATGCTTCCGGTCAGAACTTGCTTTACTTCTGGGGAAAGAGTTACCGGGGTATCAATCCGGAAGCCCGTGTGACAAGCGGATCGTACGCTTCGCCATTGGTGAACGGATACCAACGCGGAGGATTCCCGATACAGTCTACCGTCAATTTCGGATTCGAACTTAATTTCTAATCATCTTAAAACGTACAGAAATGAAACTAAAACATATATTTATCGTTAGTCTATCTACTTGTCTGCCGGGGCTTTCTTCCTGTGACCTCAACATCACACCGGACTCCTATATCCCCGACAGTTCGTTCTATAAGAATGAAGCAGAAATGAATACTGCCGTTATTGGCTGTTACGGAGGTATGCAGGCCCCGTTGAACATTGAATGGACACTTACCGAACTGCGTGCGGACAATACCCGCATGAATAGCAACAGCTCCACCAATGACGCTTTCCTGCAACAACAGGCATTGGATCTTGGTACAATGGATGCCAGCAACGCGAACATACGTACTTATTGGGAAGCCACTTACAGTAATATCAACAGTTGCAATAACGTACTTGCTCCTGAGAACCTGGCGGTAGTAGCCAATGAGAAAAAACGGGCGCAATTTGAGGGAGAAGCATGTTTCATCCGTGCTTATCATTACTTCAACCTAGTACGTCTTTTCGGTCCGACTTTCATTATAACGGAAGAATTGAGTGTAGCAGATGCAATGAAGAAAGACCGTAGCAGTGTGGAGGCTACCTATCAGCAGATTATTGACGATTTGAAAACGTCCATTGATGACTTGGAAGGTGTGACATACGATGTAGCCGATTTAGGACGCGTCACCCAGCCGGCCGCTCAATCTTTGCTTGCCAAAGTTTATCTGACTATCGGGAAATATGAAGAAGCCAAGAAGCTGCTCAAATCGGTAGTGGATGTAAAAGGAGATCAGTTGACTGTCAGTTATTCTGATGTGTTTGATATTTCCAAAGAAATGAATGATGAAATAATCTTTGCTGTCCGTTACAAATCGGGAAGTCTGGGGATCGGCTCTCCTTTTGCCAACACATTTGCGCCTACCAAGAGTGGTGCCAATGTAGTGACGGGAGATGGAGACGGGCGCAACTACCCGACCACTGAAGTACTAGGTATTTATCCGGAAGGTGACTTGCGTAAAGAAGTTAGCGTAAGCGATCATTATATTGACCCGAGTAAGAAAGATCCGGTAGTCATTTCAAATCAATCGGCATATATCAAGAAATTTGTTTCGCCCGTCAGCGTACGTTATGACGCAGAAAACGACTGGCCTGTCATTCGTCATGCAGATGTACTGTTGATGTACGCTGAAGTACTGAACAAGATAGACGGTCCCGCTGCCGGACTACCGTATCTCAACGAGGTACGCCGCCGTGCCGGATTGGGGGCTATCGACATTTCCGAAGTGCCTGTACGTTCCGCTTTCCGTGAAAAGTTGGAAAAAGAACGTCGTTTGGAACTGGCATTCGAAAACCAACGCTGGTTCGACCTCGTTCGTTGGGGCAAGGCTTTGGAAACTATCAATAAACAAATTACAGAAACCGAGAGCTTCTACGGAGAATATGCTTTCACCGTCAACCCAATGACGGAATGGCAATTATTGCTTCCTATCCCTCAAAGTGTGATAGACAATAATCCAAGCGTAATCACCCAAAATCCACATTACTAATTCTCAAAACGAAAACAGTATGAAAAATAAACTATATAGCCTATTGGTCCTCTGTGTACTTGTCACATTGACAAGTTGCAACGAAAAGTTGAGCATTGAGACAGAGGTTCAAGGAGCGCCGGAAATCATTGAGTTTGCTCCTGTAAGCGGAAAAGCAGGAACACAGGTAACTGTCAAAGGTAATAATCTACGCGATATAGAAACTGCAACCATTGGTGGTGTGGAGGCACAGATACTTTATAAACTATCACAGCAGGAAATCGTAATCGTAGTTCCTCGTGAGGGTACAAAGAATGGCAAAATTGTACTTTCTACCTCACGCAAAAATGATGATAGCGAAAGTACCCGTGCGGAAAGTTCTCAATCATTTACAGTCACCTATCCTACTCCGGTTGTGACAGAATTTCCGAAAGGTGGAAGAGTCGGAAATAATGTAGAGATTTTGGGAACAGACCTTGATATTATCTCCAAAGTTTATATGGGAGACGAAGAAGGAGAAATTGTCTATCAGAGTGAAGAAGAAATTGCCGTCAAAGTACCTTTTATCATTGATGATAATACGACCGTTTCTTTAAAGTATACCAATCAAACAGGTGGTGAGTCTGAAATAAAGGGAGAATCCGATGATTTTCTCGTAGAAAAAGACCAACCGGAAATAGAGAAGATAGATCAGGAAAGCCTGATGGAAAGAAGCCTGCTTACCTTAAGCGGCACACATCTCAATCTGATTGAGTATATCTATTTTGGAGAAGAAAAATGCACTCCAGTCAGTCAGGAAGAAAATATCATTGTATTTAGAGTACCGACTTTGGATGAAACAAGTACAGTGCAAATAAAAGTGACGTATTATAACGAGACGAAAGAGATCATTCTAGCCGACGCTTGTAAGGTGATTCGAATGAAGAACTTATTCGCTGCTAATCAAGCGATAGGGACACGTAGCAGTAAATATGGTTATGGTAGTATGCTTAATGGTAATTCTGCTGACGGTAATCCTATCTGTACTCCTTGTGTTCTGAAAGATAAGGAGAATCATGATAAGATAGATTTCGGAGCATATGTAAACAAGAATTGGGATTTTCAGTTAAATTCACCGGATGCCATACTTAATTCAACCAAAAACAATCTAAAAAATTACTGGTGTGGAACATCTTCTCTGCCCAACACAGATCTGCCCACAGAATATACATCATTTACGGCAGTACAAACTAGATTCGTAGTATTGAATACAACTAAAAATGCGGCACTTATCGAACAGATAAGAACCAACAAAGATCAATTGGAAATTACTCCTACACTTTTTACTAGTCTGAACATTACTAAAAGCTCTGTCCGCACTCGTAGAGCAGAAGAAGCTGAAGGTACAGTAAATGAGCAGATTTTTGAAAAAGGAAGTATTATCGTATTCCACAATAAATATAAAAACAGATACGGAATTCTTGATATTTTGGATGTGCACATCGATTACGATCAATCCAGCAATGTCAATAACGGTGATAAGAACAATCAAGGTATTGCCTACATTACATTCGACCTTTATTATCAACGCTAAAAAAGAAAGATCATGAAGAAAAGAAATTATATAGCAACTATCACATTGACGGTAACATTATGTCTGACATATCTATTAAGCGGATGTACCCGTGACAATGATATTGATATACCGCAGGCTTCCGTCAATATGATGGAAACAACAACCGTACAACCGGGAGAAGCAATTACTCTGACAGGCGAAAATATGCATCTTATCTCCAAAGTATATTTCGGCAACGATATCACGATTGATATTAAAACACCGCAAACGGATCGTGACCACCAATCACTCACTGTTTATGTGCCGACTGAAGTATTCGAAGAAACAAAAGTCGTTCCTCTAGCCGTATTGTATAATTCGGTACATCATCTCGTTGTATGTGAGGAGCTGACTGTTTATATTGCACCTGTTATTCCTACAACCTCTACTACCTTATCCGGTGAAGTAGAGCCAGGCGACATTATCACTATCACAGGAACTGATTTGAATATTGTCACAACACTGCAGGCTAATGAAGAATCAATAACGATGGAGAGTAAAAACGCAACAGAAATCACTTTCAAAGCTCCAGAAGTAAATATGGATACAGAATTCACCATCACTCTTATTTATGATAATTCATTGGGTAATGACCAGAAATTAGTTGTGCCGGGAAAGATAACGGTCAAAAAGGTTATTCCTCCTAGTGAGAATGCCTATTACCAAAAATAAACCATCAAAGACTTGACTTTCGCTTCCGAATGTCGTATCTTTACAGAGTTAATGATAAAGTAGTTTCAATTAAACTACACGCAAAGGCGGGAACTCCAATTCTCGCCTTTCTCTTTTTCAAAAAGGGATAGGTTCCTTCTCATCCCAGCTTTCCTTCTCATTTCCCCATTGGCATATTGTCCTTCACCCCCGGGCTTATCTCTACTCACCTGCCTTTATACTGCAAATAGGATGTGCTTTCACAAGAACAAAGGTCCTATCCACCCGAAACGGAAAATCTATTCCATACAAACAACATCTCCATTTTAGCAAAATTGAGGCTTTATTTTCAAAATTCCTCCAGTAAGTTAATAATCAATAAAGTTGCTCTTGACAAAAAATTGCTTTATCTTTGGAGTTTATTAGAATAAGTAAATAGGTAATTGTATTATGAGTGAAAAGATAATCAAATGGGGATTCATCGGTTGCGGAGAAGTGACGAAAACTAAAAGCGGCCCTGCTTTCCAAAAAGTAGAACATTCGGAAGTAGTAGCCGTGATGAGCCGTGACGGTGCGAAAGCAAAAGCATACGCCAAAGAGAGAGGTATCAAAAGATGGTATGACGATGCACAAGAACTTATAGATGATCCGGAAGTGAATGCTATCTATATCGCTACTCCTCCCTCATCCCATGCTACATACGCCATCATGTCGATGAAAGCAGGCAAGCCTGCTTATATTGAGAAACCGATGGCCGTGACATACGAAGAATGTACCCGCATTAACCGCATATCCAAAGAAACGGGAGTTCCCTGTTTCGTTGCATACTACCGCCGTTATCTTCCCTACTTCCAGAAAGTAAAAGAATTGGTGGAAAACGGAACTATCGGTAACGTAATCAATGTACAGATCCGTTTTGCCCAACCGCCACGTGACTTGGATTATAACCGTGAAAATCTTCCCTGGCGTGTACAGGCTGACATTGCAGGCGGTGGTTACTTCTACGATCTTGCTCCGCATCAGATTGATTTATTACAGGATATGTTCGGATGTATCCTCGAAGCAAACGGCTACAAGAGCAATCGCGGCGGACTTTATCTTGCCGAAGATACGTTGAGTGCTTGTTTCCAGTTCGATAACGGACTGGTAGGCAGTGGTTCCTGGTGCTTTGTTGCTCATGATTCAGCTCGCGAAGACCGTATAGAGATTATTGGGGACAAAGGAATGATTTGTTTTTCTGTCTTCACTTACGAACCTATCGGCCTGCACACAGAAAAAGGACGGGAAGAAATCTGTATCGGCAACCCGGAACACGTACAGCAACCTCTTATCCAAGCCGTAGTAGACCATTTATTGGGCAAATCTATCTGTTCCTGCGATGGTGAAAGTGCAACACTGACCAACTGGGTAATGGATAAGATTCTTGGAAAGATATAATCCTCATATTAAACTAACAATCTATTTTATACCATGACTAAAGAAGAATTGATGCGGAAAGCCATCGAGCTTTCAAAGGAGAATATCGAGAACGGTGGAGGTCCTTTCGGTGCTGTGATTGCCACTAAAGAGGGAGAGATAGTTGCCACCGGAGTAAATCGTGTCACCGCTTCCTGCGATCCTACCGCTCATGCCGAAGTAAGCGCCATACGCACTGCCGCTGCAAAGCTTGGTACATTCAATCTTAGCGGCTATGAGATATATACTTCTTGCGAACCTTGCCCCATGTGTTTAGGTGCCATTTACTGGGCACGGTTGGACAAAATGTACTATGGCAACAATAAAACCGACGCAAAAAATATTGGCTTCGATGATTCCTTCATCTATGATGAACTGGAACTGAAACCGGAAGAGAGAAAACTTCCTTCTGAGATTTTATTGCACGAGGAAGCTATTTCCGCTTTCAAAGCATGGATGAACAAGGAGGATAAAATAGAGTATTAGACGGACAACCGTTCATACCGGATGACTAATAGAAATCCCCGGAAGGTGCTGTAGACACTCAGCATTCCAGGGATTCTTTACACACAAAAGTTATTATTGAAATTGAAAACTGGTCTGGTTCAGAAACGCATACCGACTGTAAAAAGGACTTGGCTACGGGTGTTGGTTACTTTCGTAGCTTGTGGAGTCACTGTCTCCCATACTCCCGGTGCAGTCTCCAAATCATTATAGAATGGATAAAACTTTTCTTTATATGTGGAGTATTGATAAGCTAAATCTGCATAAAAACTTTTCCCGCGATATCCTATACCAAGAGTGTAATTATTTTGCGACTGCGAATTAGCAAAATCAGTATCGGTCAAAGTTGAATTAGTAGGTATCCACTTATAAGCTTCATCTTCTTTAAAAGCAGTCGAACTGTAATTATAACCTAAACGAAACGCAAACTGTGGAATTACCTTATACTCTGCACCTATACGGAACGTGTGTACACCCTTCATGAAATTCTTAATCGTACTATTCTGATCTATCATTTCGTCTCCTTCGGGATAACTGAACTTCATTGCTGAATAATCCTCATATTCATACTCAGCTCCTAATGCCAAAGAACTTCCGACCGTATATCCCAAACTTACATTAAATTTCCACGGAGTAGATAAATGAAAATCCTGTTCAATTCCTCGCCCATTATTTGCATCTACAAACTGTCGTGATGTAGTACTACCTTCTGGCGGATTATCATCACGTACTTTAAATTCATCATTACCATTCTGCACTGTCTTTAGATACACATCCGAAGTCAAACTGGCACTATTCTCATACGTCAAATTATAAAATGTAGGTGTATGTACTGCCAACCCAATTCGAAAAGGAGAAGATTCGAACGGACGGAAAATAGCACCAAACTTCACATCAACTCCTGAACCTTTAATCCGGTTGAAAGAAGCCAACTCATATCCCTCCCCATTGCCATAATTTTCATCATATAGAGTTGTCTTTTTATAATTCACATCATACGCCCCAATAGTCAGTCCTAAATAGACGCGGTCATTGATATTAAATGCAACATTGAAATCGTACTGACTAATTCCTCCTTTTTCATTAGAATTATAATAAGCGTCAACTTCATCCGGTACTATAGGCTCATATATATCATACCCCTCCTCTCTCATCGCATTAGTTAAAAATCCTTGATAACCAATAATTCCCAACCATCCAATATTGGTATTCTCATAAGCGTCGGGACCATTAAAATTATAATTATTTTTATTATACCACACAGCATCTGTAGCCTGTTGCCCCATTTGATTGACTTGAGATACAAATATATCATCTATACTACCAAGCAGTCCACCCATGGTCATATTTTTATAAAATGACTTGGTACGCTTATAGTTAAAACCAAAGTTTACATAACGTAAGGCGGTCTGATTTCCAATTTTTGAAGAAAACACGAAACCAATATTATCAAATGCCCACTGGTTCTTATCGATATTAAAAGTATTATTCAAATATTTACTTTCCGTACCGTAAGCAGAATAACTAAAAGAGGTCATGATATCACTACTACGATAGATACCAATACCCGCCGGATTAGTTCCCATCGTAGAGATGTCACCACCTAAAGCTCCCATTGCCCCTCCCATACCTACAAAACGGGCAGTCCCATTCAAATCTCGCTCTGCTAACTTCGCTGCATCATATATTGTCTGTGCATTAGCACCTGCAACAAAGCACAAGGCGCAAGCCACTGCGATTATCTTTTTCATAACATTTCTTATATTACAAAGTTAATATGTAGAGTTAATTATCTTCTGCCGCCCCGGCTAGATCCACCTCCGCCGCCACTTGAACGGGACGAACTTCCACCACTAGAATAACTGCCACTTGAACGAGAACTTCCACTACGACTTGGCGAATAACTACGAGAAGAAGATGACGACGAACGGCTACTATTGTATGAACGAGTGGTTCCACTACTACGTCTAGTAGACGGACTACTGGTTGAAGTGCCCCTGCTATAAGTAGAAGAAGATCTTCTTACAGTTCCTGATGAAGAAGATGAGGACCGCGAGCCAGAAGAAGTACTCCGACGAACAGAGCTTTCACGATTGCTATTATAACCGGATGAGCGTGTACTACTCGGACGAGTATACGTACTCCTACGGGTAGAAGAAGCATCACTACGTGTAGTTACTCCTGTACGTCCTCCGGTACTAACGCGAGTAGCTTCACGTCTTGTACCTACTGTTCTACCAGTATACGTACGCGAGGAACTGCGGCGATCTGTACTTATTGCTGATCTACGATCTGAATATGTTCCGTTTCTTCGAGAAGAAGAAAAATTATTATATCCATAAGAACGACGATTTGTATAGGTATTACGTGCCCAATAGCTTCCTCCACCGCCCCAGCCCCAGCTAGGACCGCCGTGCCAATGATGATGATGTCCCCAATATCCACCGCCATACCAGCCACCCCAGTAGCCCGGATAATATCCCCAAGCATAATAAGGACGATTCCAGCCCCAACCATAGTTCCAGCCCCAGCCGTATGAACCATAACGCCAATCCCACCAAAGTGGATTACTGAATGTCGGGAATGCGTAAGCATACATACCATCGGTATATATATTCCAGTCCCAAGAATTCGGTCCGTAGACTACATCCCAATATAACGGACTGCTGATACTGATAGCGAAACGCGGATTACGGAAACGGATGATGCGTTCGGCATATTCATAGTCGTCCTGCGTACCATTGAATTCGCCGGTCACCCATTCCCCGTCCAAGTCCGGAGTAGATTTTTCCTTTATATATAAGGTATCATTATCCATTACGAATTCATTATCACGTGCATCGTAACGGCGGTTATATTCATCCACATCCCGTGTTCTCCCCCTACGGTCCTGAACCACAACTGTAGTTCCCGGTGAAGTATAGATGTTTGTCACCTGTTTCTTCGGTTCCTTCCTCACCGGAGTTTCTTTTTTCTCCTTTTTGTCTTTGGAAGGTACGAAGTAAAGGTCGTCATCAACGCTTTGTGCCATCAAGCCTATCGGGAGACACAAGGCAACTAGCAAGAAGTAAACAATCTTTTTCATATCATCTGGGTTTATGTAATTACTTAAACTTATTCACGTTACAAAGATAAGGAAGAGATTTATCGCCTTGGGGAGATTTTCCCCAAAGGATAGTAGGGATTTCCCTAAAATTGTGATTATCTTTGCACATTATTCACCAGCATTAGAAACAACTATGAAGTATTTTGAGTTCACTTTTCATACGAATCCGTCCACAGAGATTGTAAATGATGTATTAGCTGCTGTATTAGGCGAAACCGGCTTCGAGAGTTTTGTTGAAAACGAGAACGGATTAACCGCATATATCCAACAAACTTTATGTGACGAAACCTCCATAAAGAATGCAATCGCCGAATTTCCCCTACCCGATACGGAAATCACCTATACATACGCAGAAGCAGAAGACAAGGACTGGAACGAAGAATGGGAAAAGAATTTCTTTCAACCGATTATCATCGGTAACCGCTGTGTAATCCACAGCACATTTCATCAGGATGTTCCTAAAGCAGAATACGATATCGTAATCAACCCGCAAATGGCTTTCGGCACAGGACATCACGAGACTACCAGCCTTATTATCGAAGAACTGTTGGATAGCGAGCTGAAAGATAAATCATTGCTGGATATGGGTTGTGGAACTTCTATTCTCGCCATCCTTGCACGAATGAAAGGCGCACATCCATGTACCGCTATCGACATCGACGAATGGTGTGTACGAAACTCTATCGAAAACATCGAATTGAACCACGTAGATAATATTGCCGTTTCTCAAGGAGATGCCTCTTCACTTTCCGGAAAAGGGCCGTTTGATGTGGTTATAGCTAATATTAACCGCAATATCCTACTGAATGATATGAAACAATATGTCACTTGTATGCATCCCGGAGCGGAACTATACATGAGCGGATTTTATGTGGATGACATCCCTGCTATCCGCGAAGAAGCGGAAAAGAACGGACTGACTTATATCCATCACAAAGAAAAGAATCGCTGGGCGGCAGTGAAATTCATTTATAAAGTTTAATACTATTACTCTGCCAACAGAAACAAAGAATACAGGGATAAAAATAGAGAGTGTCAAAACGCAGATTATTCATTTTGACACCCTCATAATATATAATAGCTTATAAAAGGAGTTACGCAAACTCCTTTTTTACTTGTTCACACCAATCCTTGATTTTCTTTTTTGCCTGGTCCGACTGATTATCCAAGTCGATAACCAACCCACACCACTGATTGCCACGCAATGCTCTGGAACGCTCAAAAGTATATCCTTCCGAAGAAGTAAAGCCCACCAATGCCGCCCCGTCTTCTTCGAATACTTCTGCCAATAGCCCGATACCATCGGCAAAGTTTTCCGGATAGCGTACCTGATCTCCCAATCCAAAGATAGCTACCTTCTTTCCTTTCAAATCCATCGTTCTAAGCTCCGGCAACAGCTCGTCCCAATAAGTAGGCAACTCTCCGTCAAACCAAGTGGAGGCTCCGACAATAAAACAATCATAAGCGGCAAAATCGTTCTGCCAAGCCTGTTCTATCGGTACCACTTCTATATGACTTTCACCGAATTCTTTCTGTATTCTTTCCGCCACCCAACTTGTTTTCTCAGCTTTGGCAGCATAAAACAAACCTATCTTCTTCATAATCCATACTGTTTAATATTCTAATAACTTCCTGGCTGCTTCATAGATCTTAGCTTCATCCGGCAAAATCTCCTTTTCCAAAATAGGATTGAAACCGACGGGTGTAAAGGTAGAGCCGACACGTTGCACAGGTCCGTCCAAATAGCGAAACATCTCTCCACCTATCATTGCGGCAAGCTCCGCTCCAAAGCCGGAGAAAACTTTATCTTCATGTACAACCAATGCCTTACTCGTCTTTTTCACTGATTCGAATATCGTTTCCTTGTCCAAAGGAATCAAAGAACGGATATCTATAACCTCTACTTTCCACCCCTTTTCTTTCTCCAACCGTTCCGCAGCATTCAGACAGAAATGCGTTGTATTTCCATACGTAATGATACTTAGATCTGCCCCTTCACGACGAATACGTGCCTTTCCGAAAGGAACTTCAAAATCTTCCGGTACGACTGCAGCAGCCTCAACGGAATTATACAATGCTTTCGGCTCAAGGAATAAAGTAAAACCTTTGGAACGCATACTGGTACGGAGTAGCCCGGCTGCATCATCCGCAAAAGACGGACAGACAATACGTGCTCCGGGCAAAGTGGTCAAAGCACCTTCTATGTTTTGAGAATGATAAAGTCCTCCGCCAATATAACCACCGGAAGCCAAACGCAGGGTGATGTTAGGAGCAAACTTTCCATTGCTACGCCAATATTCATGCGTACATTCCACATATTGTTCGACAGCAGGCCAAAAATAATCGGCAAACTCCGCTCCTTCTATCACAACATGAATCTTTGGATCAAAGCGGCTCATTCCATTAGCTGTACCTACAATATAATCTTCAGCTATCGGGGCACTGAACACACGTGCTTCCCCAAATTCTTGCTGCATACCTTTCGTTACATTAAACACACCGCCTTTTTCCTTATTGGCAACGTCCTGCCCCCAGATAAACGTATCGGGATTATGACGAAACTCAGCTTTCAATGTTTCGTTAATCGCATTGACCAAGAAAGTCTTTTCCCCTTCCGCATCATGAGTTCCATCCTTATATTTCTGCGGTTGGTAGGGTTCCGGCATTACAAAATCATAAATACTCTTAGGATCAGGATCGGGAGCAGCCAAAGCTTTCCGGTTGGCAGCAGACAACTCTTTTTTAGCATTAGCTTCTATTTGTTGCAGTTCTTCTTCAGTCAAACGCTTATAGCGCAACAACATTCGTCGAAATTTCATCAACGGGTCGGCATCCTTCACATATTCCAGTTCGTTCTCATCCCGGTATAAGGTATGCTTATCCGAATTGGAATGGGAACCGATACGAACACAGTTAGCTTGTACAATCACCGGATTACGCGTGCGGATAGCATATTCACGAGCTTCGGTCATGGCATTCATCGAATCGAATACGTCTTTTCCGTTGCAATAGATAATCTTCAGATTCTTGAAACCGGAGAAATTCTCCGCCACTTTCCGGTTAGCAGTCTGTTCCGATTTAGGAACGGAAATTCCATAGCCGTTATCTTGTATTACAAAAATGACAGGAAGCCGTTCGAGGCTGGCACCGTTGATGGCCTCATAGACAAATCCTTCGGAAGTCGCCGATTCTCCATGCGAGGTGATAGCCACTCCTTTATGCCCATAATATACCATTGCCCTTGCCACACCCACCGCATGAAGGTCATGTGTTCCTGTTGCGGAAGAGATGTTCTCGATATGCCATTCAGGTTTGGCAAAATGGTTCGACATATGACGTCCTCCGCTTCCGGGATCTGTTGCCTTTGAGATACCGTTCAGGATAATTTCCTCTGCAGTCATTCCGGCAGATAGTACGGTCAGCATATCCCGGTAATAGGGAAACAGGAAATCTTCGCCAAGAGTAAAGACTTGCCCGATGGCCAGTTGGATTCCATCATGCCCCGCATAGGGAGCATGGTAAGACCAACCTAGAGATTGCAATAAGTAAGACGGCGCCTTCTCATCCAGCGCACGCCCTAATGTCATCAGATGATACCACTTCTTCAAAGTTTCGACATCTGTATTTTTTATATCATACTTTCTCATAGTTAATGAAGTTCTTAATGAATAAAATAATCGGTTATCAACCTTTCCAGTTTTCCAGGTAATCAGCTATAAAATGGAGGAAATTCCCTCCCAGCATTCCATCCACTACACGATGGTCATAAGACAAAGAAAGGTACATTTTATGACGGATAGCAATCGTATCCCCCTCCGGAGTCTCTACAACAGCAGGTTTCTTTTCAATATAACCTACACCCAGAATGGCAACCTGAGGCTGGTTAATGATAGGGGTTCCAAACAAACTCTTGAATGTACCGAAGTTAGTAATAGTAAACGTACCACCGTCAATATCATCGGGCAGCAATTTATTGTCTCTCGCCTTCAGAGCCAAAGAATCAATGGCAACAGCCAGTCCGTTCAAACTCAGACGGTCGGCATCATGTACTACAGGCACAATCAGATTTCCATCGTTCAAAGAAACGGCAATACCCACATTGATATGTTTCTTGAAGAGAATATTGTATCCATCCACCGATACATTCACCTGCGGATAGGTTGCCAATGCTTTCGCTACGGCTTCCGCAATCATAGGCATATAGGTCAACTTCACACCTTCACGACGGAAGAAAGCATCTTTGTTCTTCTCACGCCAAATTACTAACCGGGTGACATCCACTTCGACCACATTGGTGACATGCGGAGATACTTTCTTGGACATGACCATGTGGTCGGCAATAATCCGGCGGACACGATCCATCTCCTTCACTTCTACTCCCGACATTGCGACAGGAGCAGCAGATTTAGGTTCAACCGGAGAAGATTGAGGACTTACAGATTCAGAAGGAACGGTAGCAGACGTTTTATTACTTCCTCTTTTCTTTTTATCAATATAATCTTTAATATCTTTCTTACTCAGCCGTCCTTCATAACCGGTTCCCTGAATAGAGTCCAGTTCTTCCTTAGAAATCTTCGCTTCTCTTGCCAACTGAATGACAATGGGAGAATACCAACGTTCTTCCTCCTCTTTTACGCTTTCTTCATGGATACTCTCTTCGTCAGATGTAGCTTCACCATCCAAATTAATAATAGCGACCACCGTACCCACCGCTACGGTATCTCCCTCTTTATATAAAATATCAACAACCTTTCCCGCTACCGGAGAAGGTATCTCAGCACTTACTTTAGCTGTATTCACTTCAAAAAGAACATCATCTTCCTGAATCATATCACCCACTTTTACAGACCAGGAAACGATCGTCCCTTCTGTTATACTCTCGCCCAACTTAGGCATTTTTATTTCGAATCTTGACATAGACAGTAATTTTATTTATTCAACCTTGATATAGTAGAACAATAGGTTGAAATAGAAAGTTTTATGTTAAGGTATTTTTAATATCCATTCATCCCGCATATACTTCTCTTTCCGAAGCCGGTTGATAATCCTCCTCTCCTCCTCACTGAAGGAACTGACCACCTGTGACCGGCTGAAATAGCGAAAAGCCTCTTCCTTGAAATCGTCCACGCTCCCCCTCGATAAGTGTCTACGGATATTTGTCACTTCACTCCGAACCGAAGGAACAGCGTATGTGGAAGATATTCTCTCTTTATTTCTCTCTTCATTAAACAATGATTTAGGATTTAATGCCTTATTTAATGCGGTGAGGTCTGTATCATAAAGCAAAGTACAATGATATAAAACCCGGTTTTTATGTACACACTGCGCACTTCCCGATATTTTTAATCCATTCAGATAGATTCCCAACCGATCGTCCCCCTTTGCCATTATCCCCATAGCAACCAGAAAATCCAGTGTCCGCTGAAGATAAACGGTAAAATCGGGAAAACGCGAAGCTTTTTCAATAAACGTCAGATTGACATTACCCAAATCATGATACACTGCTCCTCCACCCGAAAATCGACGGGCTATATGTATCCGTTTCCGCTCTACCCATTCCCGATCCACCTCTGCCTGCAGGCGTTGATGTTTTCCTATCACAACAGAAGGAGTATCCTGCCAAAGCATAAAAACATCTTCGTTTCCCTGTTTCAGCAGGTATTCTTCCGCCGCTAAATGGAAGTAAATATCAGTAGACGGACTATATATACATCGAATCATAGATCGCAGAAATCAAAACATAATCTCATGATAAATCTCTCCGACCGTAGGATGTGGAAATACCGTCTTCTGAAATTCTTCTACGGTATAACCTTTTTGAATAGCAATTCCCGCTATCACAATCAATTCCGATACCGGATTCCCTAGCATATGACAACCTATGATTTTTCCTTTTTCGTCCTGAATCAATTTACAAAGTCCGTTGCCTTGCTCATTCTCCGCCACAAATCGTCCGGAATAAACCATCGATAACTTCGAAACACGATAAGGAATCCCCTGTTTGATCAGTTCTTCTTCTGTCTTTCCTACTCCTGCAACTTCCGGATTAGTATAGACGACACCCGGCACACACTCATAATTCATTCGGTCTTCTACTCCCAAAATATGATTGATAGCAACTTCCGCTTCCCGAATGGCAGTATGTGCCAACAGGGAATAACCTGTTATATCTCCGCAAGCATACACCCCAGGGTGAGATGTCAGCAAATGTTCATCCACTTTCACTCCGTTACGCAGAAGTTCGATATTCAGCTTATCCAATCCTACACCGGAGAGATTCGCTTTACGCCCCACGCTAAGCAATAGCTGTTCGGCTTCAATAGTCGAAGTTTTTCCATCTTTCTCTATCACCACTCCATGAGGATTCACCTCCACCACCTTCGTATTCAAATAAAAAGTAACTCCTCTTTTGGTATATTCGGAACGAAGCATACCACTTGTCTCCTTATCCATCACCCCTAGAATTTCAGCCATCATTTCCACTACATGAACTTTCACGCCCATGCTATTAAAGAAAGAAGCAAATTCCATCCCTATTACACCGCCACCTATAATAACCAAAGTCTTAGGTAGCTGCTTTACTTCCAAAGCCTCTTTGGAAGTCCAATAAGCGGTTTCCGATAATCCCGGTATCGGAGGTATTACCGTATCAGAACCGGTACACACCAACAGATATTTTACAAAGTAGGTCTCACCACCGCAAGAGATGTGAATCTGCCCGTCCTTCTCCCCTTCTATGAAAGCCTCTTTCTCTACAATCGTCACACCATAAGAGTTTACAGTCATCTTCACACCACCTGTCAACATCTTCACCGTCTTATCTTTACGGCTCATTATTTTAGACAAATCAAAGGAAGGAGATTCAGCAGAAACTCCATATTTGGAAGCAGCCTTAACACTATCCAGTATTTTAGCAGAATACAATAAAGTCTTAGTAGGAATACATCCTTCATTCAGACATACTCCCCCTATTGCCTTTTTCTCGAAAAGAACAGCTTTCAATCCGTTTGCACCTGCCCTTTCGGCAGCCGTATAACCGGCCGGGCCACCACCAATAATAGCTATATCAAAGTTCATAATCGTATATTTTTAATAATAATACGATTATAACAAATAAGAGAAGAGATAAGTTGTTTGAAAAAGAAACAGCTGCTATTTTATTGTCAGCTTCTTAAGATCTTCCAATGTACCGTTGAAGACATTCAGATCCACCTCTTCTTCAATGCCGGGTACATTTCCCACATCCGTATGTTGCCAGAAATCCCATTTACCTTGATATTTCACAGAGTCCACATAATAGTGGGCAATCCAATAAGGATATGCGTTAAAGATAGAATCGTCCAGATAACGGGTTTTAAATTTATAAGAAGTATAAAGAATAGGTTTTACCCCATAATAGGCCTCCACACGGTCGAGCCAGCGCTTGATACCTTGCTGCAATTCTGTCTTATTCTTTCTTCCGGTCACTTCTACATCAAGCACAGGGGGCAAATCTCCGGTATCCAGTTTTACCGTACGAATAAAAAAGTCGGCTTGCTTCAAAGCATCTGTACTCGGAATATAAAAATGATAAGCTCCACGTATAAATCCATGATTACGCGCATTGGCAAAGTTTGCCGAGAAAGTAGTGTCACCATGATCGCCTCCTTCTGTCGCCTTCATAAAAACAAAATGCAAAGGAGTCACCGTCTCCTTGTTTTGCCGAAGTTTCTGCCAGTCTATTTTTCCCTGATAATGGGAAACATCAATTCCATGAACATCGTAGCCGTCAGGAATACAAACTCCATATTCTTTTAATCCGTGGCAAGGCTTCCAACGATAAGCATAAGGGCGAATAAAGAAATAATAGAAAGCAACAGAGAAACAACCCACAATCAGTACTGCCAGAATATTACGCAACCAGACAGGCATAACATGGTTCGTCTTCATCTGCACCCTTTTGGGGGCACGGGAAGATTTAGAAGAAGCAGTTCCCTTTTTTCGAGTGGCGGAAACTGTCTTTTTCTTCTGAACTGCAGCTATCGGATTATTACGTGACGACAAATGACTGAATGATTAAGGGTTAGTGAAAAACGATGAACGATAATCTGTCATACGACACCTACCGTCCATCGTTAATTAATTATTTACCGTTAATCGTTAACCGCTAACAGTTAAGATTATTTCTGTTGTTCCAACTGCAAAGTCTTTGTTGCCTGGTCGCAAACTTCCGTAGGACCAAAGTACTGAATCGGACCCGGATATACATAATCCGTTTCAATAGCCCAACGGTCACGTTGTGCGGCAAATGCTTTGAAAGGAGCACCATCCAGTTTTACCAATGCTTTCTGGATAACCGGTTTCATTTCACCGTGACGGCGTTCCATATTCATCATCATTGTGATAGGCACACCACCTGCAATCCATTCGGCAGCAGGAGCAGTGGTATTGCGTA